>JAESGH010000137.1_pt1 | contig 206668 bp, 219 predicted proteins | sample 9269641 | NCBI WGS metagenome assembly JAESGH01 (sample SAMN14515345, study PRJNA621665) | algae metagenome | isolation source: Phormidium tanganyikae FI6-MK23 and co-occurring heterotrophs from granitic... | place: USA: Fort Irwin, California | collected 1998-05-24
GCGCGGGGGATCGACCTGATGCGCAGCCCCGCAACTCCGATCGGGCTGGGCTGCCGCCGCTGTACGCGCACCGGATGTGTGCAACGGTCGATGCCGCCGCTGGGTCGTCCTTTGCGGTTCCGGGATGGCGAGCGCGGGGTGTCGGCGTTTGATTTTGCGGGCGATTGAGGGCGGCGCCGCCGCTTAGGGTTCAAGTTAGGATTTTCCGCGTCATCCCGGCGAAGGCCGGGATCTCGCCGGTGCGCACTTACGATAGGGTGAGATCCCGGCCTTCGCCGGGATGACGAAATAGAAGCGAACCTTGAGTGGCGACAGATAGGCCGCTTCCCAAATCAAGCCAGCGCAATCGCTTCGATTTCGATCCGGAAACCAAAATGGAGCGGCCCCGTCGGCACCACGCTCCGTGCCGGACGCGCGGCGCCGAAAAATTGGCCGTAGACTTCGTCGAGTTCGGGCCAGTCGGCCATGTCGCTGAGATAGACCGTCGTCTTGACCACCTGCGCCAAATCGGCACCGGCATCGCTCAGGACCGACTGCAAATTGGCGAGGGCCTGCTGCGCCTGTTCCTTGAACGAAGCGCTGGCCAGCGACGTGTCGCGGCCCGGTCGCAGCGGCAGCTGGCCCGATGTGAAGATCAGGCCAGCGCCGCGCGTGAAGGGCGAATAATGCGGGGCGCGCTGCGTTTGCGACGTCATGTTGGGCTCCAGACTCGATCGGGCGCGATGCCCGTGGTCGCGGGGAATATCGCACGCGCGGGGCGTGCGATATTCCCAATCGTCCTGCGCGCCCGATTTACTGTCAGGCCAGGTCGCGCACCTTGGCCTCTCGCGCCCAATGACGGCGCGTACCGACCTTGGCGAAACCGTCGAGCGCGACGACGCCGCTGTCCTTTTCCACGCCCGCCTTGTCGAGCAGGATCTGGGTGGCGTCATCGTGGGCGATCGTCTTGCAATGGCCAAAGGCGTCCATGAACCATTGCACCGCGGCACCCTGTTTCGACAGCAGCACTGCCTGTTCCTCGGTCAGGATCGACGCGACGGCGTCGAACAATACCGACGGGGATCCGGCAAGCTGGCCGTCGGCCTTGAGCGTGCCGCCCTTGACCTTGATGCCGCCAACCTTGGGCGCGACGAGAAAAGCGGTGCCGCCCGCCTTTTCGATCGTGGCTCTCAGCGCGTCGATCGCCGCCTTGTCGGATCCTTCGGCAAACAGGATCGCGACCTTGCGGCCCTCCATCGTGTCATCGGCGTTCTTCTGGATCGACAGCGCGTCGGAGGGTTTGAGATCGACCGGCGCGCGCGCCGCCTTTTCCTTGGCCGGCAGGTCGATCGCGAGGCCGTCGGCAACGCGCTTGGCAAGGTCTTCGTCGATGTTGCGCAGCTGACCGACGACGCGGACGCGGACGTGATCGAGCATGACCTTCGACAGTTCGAAGACCAGCGCCGAGGCGATATGCGCCTGCTCATTTTCGGTCTGCGACAGGTAGAACATCCGCGCCTGGCTGAAGTGATCGGCGAAGAGTTCGGCGCGGATGCGCAGTTTCTGGGCCGGATCATTGCGTTCGTCATTGGTGGTGAAGGTGCTGAAGCCCGTTGCGGGGCTGGGCCGCGGCCCGCCGTTCTCGCCCGCTTCGGCCAGGCTGTTGGGCTCGTAATTGGCGCGCCCGGTCGGGACGAGTGTCTGCATCATCCCGTCGCGCTGGAAATTGTGGAACGGGCATTTGGGCGCGTTGACCGGGATCTGATGGAAATTGGTCGTCCCCAGCCGCGACTTTTGCGTGTCGAGATAGGAGAACAGCCGTCCCTGCAACAGCGGATCGTTGCTGAAGTCGATGCCGGGGATGATGTTCGACGGCAAGAAGGCGACCTGTTCGGTTTCGGCGAAGAAATTGTCGACGTTGCGGTTGAGCGTCATGCGGCCGACGATCTCGACCGGCACATCGTCTTCGGGGATCAGCTTGGTGGCGTCGAGCACGTCATAAGGCTGCTTGGCGGCAAAGGCTTCGTCGAAGACCTGGACGCCGAGATCCCACGCCGGGAAGTCGCCGGCGTCGATCGCCTCGAACAGGTCGCGGCGGTGGAAATCGGGATCGGCCCCGGCGATCTTGACCGCCTCGTCCCACGTCGTCGACTGGATGCCGAGTACGGGTTTCCAATGAAATTTGACGAATTTTCCGTCGCCCTTTTCATTGACGAAGCGAAAGGTGTGGACGCCGAAACCCTCGATCATGCGCAGGCTGCGGGGGATCGTGCGGTCGGACATCGCCCACATGATCATATGCATCGCCTCTGGCATCAGGCCGATGAAGTCCCAGAAGGTGTCGTGGGCGCTGGCGGCCTGCGGATAGCCGCGGTCGGCCTCCATCTTCACGCTGTGGACGAGGTCGGGGAATTTCATCGCATCCTGAATAAAGAAGACCGGGATGTTGTTGCCGACGAGATCCCAATTGCCGCTGTCGGTGTAAAGCTTGACCGCAAAGCCGCGGACATCGCGCGGGGTATCAACCGATCCGGCGCCGCCCGCGACGGTCGAGAAGCGGACGAATACCGGGCAGCTTGCGCCTTCGGTCTGAAAGATCGACGCCTTGGTCAGGCCGGGGATCGCCTTGGTGCATTCGAACACGCCGTGCGCGCCCGAGCCGCGTGCGTGGACGATGCGCTCGGGGATCCGCTCATGGTCGAAATGAAAGATTTTTTCGCGGAGGACAAAATCCTCGAGCAGAGTCGGGCCGCGTTCGCCGGCGCGCAGCGAATTCTGGTTGTCGGCGATGCGATGGCCGAAGTTGTCGGTGAGATAGGCGGCGGAGTCGGCACCGTCCGAAGCGGTTTGGTGCAGCTCGCCGCCATTGCCTTGTTCAGTGGCGAACGCGGGCTGTCCGGCGCCGGGCTGATGGTCGTGCAGCTGGTGGTCGGTGGCGGGCGAGGGGGCTGGTTTTTTGGGCATGGTCGTTCCTTCCGCCGCGGAAGGCGACACGCTATCAACCCGCTGCGCCCAGCGCAGTTGCATCCAAGACAGGTAAAGTTCGCATGGCTTGCGGGGCGTCGGGGTGCTTCACCTAAAACTTCATCCGTTTCGGACGTTAATTCAATGTCGGGGCTGTCGCGGCCACCCGAACAGGACCGGACCCATGTTGCTTCATCTCAAACCCGAACAGGTCGAAATCGGCATGTTCGTCGACGGGTTCGACGGGCGCTGGATCGATCATCCGTTCTGGCGCAGCCGGTTCCTGGTGGAAACGGCAGAGCAACTGGCGCGCATCCGACAGTCCGAGGTGACGGCGGTGATCGTCGATCGCCGCCGCAGCCGGATGGCGGCAGGGGTTGGTGACGCCGCCTTTGCCAATGATCGCCGCAAAGCGGCGGATGGCATGGCGCCGCCGTATCGCGGGGTCGAACGGCGCCGCACGAAGATTTTTGCACCGCCTCCGCGCGCGCGTCCGGTGCGTCCCGCCACCTATGCGCAGGAACGCCGCCGGGCGGCGCGGGTGATCGACAAGTCGCGGCGCGCGGTGATCGACCTGTTCGGATCGGCGCGCATGGGCCGCGCCGTCGATGGCAGCAAAATCGCGCCGCTGGCCGAAGCGATCGGGGATTCGATCGCGCGCCATTCGCGGGCGCTGATCAATCTGGTCCGGCTGAAGCAGAAGGACGAATATACCTATCTCCATTCGGTCGCGGTGTGTGCGCTGATGATCAATTTTGCCCGTCACCTGAAGCTGGACGAGGCCGAGATGCAGGCGCTGGGGGTCGCGGGGTTGCTCCACGATGTCGGCAAGGTCGCGATTGCCGACGATGTCCTTCTGAAGCCCGGCAAGCTGACGCTGCGCGAGCGGACATCGGTCGAAGGCCATCCGCTGGCGGGGCATGCGTTGCTGGCGCAATCATCGGACATTCCGGCGGCGGCGCTCGAGGTGTGCCTGCGCCACCATGAAAAGATGGACGGGTCGGGCTATCCCGATGGGCTGGGCGATGGCGAGCTGTCGCTCTATGCGCGGATGGGGGCGATTTGCGACGTCTATGACGCGGTGACGTCCGACCGGCCGTACAAGGCGGCGTGGACGCCGTGCGAGGCGTTGACCGCGATGCAGGGCTGGACAGGACATTTCGATGAGCAGTTGCTCGATCGCTTTGCCGACAGCCTGGGCATTTTTCCGGTCGGCACCTTGGTCACGCTGTCGAACGGGATGCTGGGCATCGTCATCGGGAGCGCGGGCGAAAGCGGCGAGGCAATCGCGGTGCGGGTGTTTTTCGATTGCGACCTGCTGGCCGAATGTCCGCCGTTCGACTGCGAAATCGGGCCAATGACGCGCGAGCTGCGGATCCTGGGCCGCGCGAGCCAGAAATTCTGGCGCTTCGACGATTGGCCGGCGACGGTGGCGCGGGTACTGGCAGCGGATACCGGGGACGCGACCCGCTAAAATCGGGAGCGCTACTCGCGCGCTTTGGCGGCGACGCGGACGTCCTGCGAGCGGTTCAGCGGCATGATCAGGATGTCGTCGCCGTCGACGATCACCGCAACATCGTTCAAGCCGATCAGCGAGACGCGCTTGCCGCCGGTGCGGATCAGATTGCCGTGGCTATCGTGGAGAAAGGCGTCGCCGGTGACGGCGTTGCCCGCGGCGTCCTTGGCCGCGAGGGTGTGAACCGCTTGCCAGCTGCCGAGGTCCGACCAGCCCATTGCGGCGGGGACGACGGCGACGCGGTCGTCCTTTTCCATCACCGCATAATCGATCGAATCCGATGGCGCCTCGGCGAAATGGACGGCATCGGCATAGAGCGCGTCGCCGTCGATGATGGCGGCTGCGACGGCGCGGTCGGCGGCTTCGAAAATAGCGCGGCAGTGGGTGAGCATCGCATCGCGCATCCGCCCGGCGCGGAACAGGAAAATGCCGCCGTTCCAGCTGTAGCCGCCCGCGGCGAGCATTGCCTGTGCATCGGCGAGCGGCGGCTTTTCGATGAAACGATCGACCGCGAAACCATCCTGACCCAGCGCCGCGCCGCTGGCGATATAGCCGAACCCGGTTTCGGGCGCGTCGGGAGTGATGCCGAAGGTAACGATCCAGTCCTGCTGCGCCAGCCGTGCGCCTTTGGCGATCGCGGCGTGGAAGGCGGCGCCATCGGCGATGACATGGTCGCTGGGCATCACGAGCAGCAGCGTGTCGGCGTCGGCGCGCGCGACCGCGAGGGCGATCGCCGCGGCGGTATTCCGCGCCATCGGTTCAACCAGCAGCGATGCCTGGTAAGCGCCGATCTGGTCCCCCACCGCGGCGACATGGGGGGCGCCGCACAGGATGATGGGGGGCGCAAATCCGGCATCGGCGGGGGTGCGCGCGAGGGTCTGTTGAAACAGGCTTTGCGCGCCGGTCAGCGGCAGGAACTGTTTGGCGCTTGTCCCGCGCGATTCCGGCCACAGGCGCGTTCCGGCGCCACCGCACAGGATGACGGGTTGAATTAGATCGGTCATCGCGCGGGTCTATCGCCTTGGGTGCGGCAGGTCATCCCCCCTTGGACTGCCCGGCGCATCGTGAGTGTAAAATTAACCGACAGTACACGCCTCGCTTGTAGTATCGGCTGACGCGAAAGGGTTGCCCGTCTTACCATGTTCCGGCTGTTCAAACATTATGTGCCGCACGCCGTCGTTTGGCTGGCGCTCATCGAATTTCTGGCGCTGCTCGGTTCGGCCGAGGCGGCATGGCATCTTTATGCCAATCAGGCGGAGTTTGACGCCGGGCCGCTGGGTGAGCGCTGGCTCCCGCTGGCGACTTTTGCCGTGGCCAATTCGCTCGCGATGATGGCAACCGGCATGTACGGCAATGAGGGGCTGCGCTCGATGCGGTTCGCCACCGCGCGGTTGCTCGCGGCGATTTCGCTGGGAGTGATTTTCCTGTCGGTGGTCGGGTTCCTGTTGCCCACCGCGACCTTGTGGCGCGCCAACAGTCTGTATGCGATGGCGATGGCGATTTCGGCGCTGTTCCTGATCCGCCTGGCGCTGACGCAATCGGCGGGCGCGGAAGCGTTTCGGCGCCGGATCCTGGTGCTGGGCGCGGGCGCGCGTGCGGCGCGGCTGGCGGCGCTGGCGGATGAGCCGGGCAGCGGGCTGGAGATCGTCGGCTTTGTCGCGATGAGCGGTGCCGAGAAAAAGATCGTCGGCGCGGTGCCACGCGAGGACATTCCCAATCTGTCCGAGCATGTGGTGGCGCTGCGCGCGGGCGAGGTGGTGCTGGCGCTGGAGGAGCGGCGCAATGCGCTGCCGCTGAACGATTTGCTGCGGGTCAAGACGACGGGGGTGCATGTCAATGATATCGCCAGCTTTATCGAGCGCGAGACGGGGCGCGTCGACCTGGCGACGACGAACCCCAGCGGGTTGATTTTTTCGGACGGCTTTTCGGCGGGACAGCGGATTTCGAAGGTGGGCAAACGGTTGTTCGATATCGTCGCCAGCCTGATCGTGCTGATCGTCGGGCTGCCGCTGATCCTGATTGCGGGGATTGCGGTGGTGCTCGACAGCCGCGGGCCGGTCTTTTATCGCCAGCCGCGCGTCGGCCTGTTTGGCGAGCCTTATGACATCTACAAGATCCGGTCGATGCGGACCGATGCCGAGGCCGCGGGCAAGGCGGTGTGGGCGAGCGAGAACGATCCGCGGATCACGCGGGTCGGGCGGATCATCCGCAAGCTGCGGATCGACGAGTTGCCGCAGCTGTGGTGCGTGCTGAAAGGCGAGATGAGCTTTGTCGGCCCGCGCCCCGAACGGCCAAGCTTTGTCGAAGAACTTGAGCAGAAGATGCCCTTTTATGCCGAGCGGCATATGGTGAAGCCGGGACTGACCGGCTGGGCGCAGATCAATTACCCCTATGGCGCGTCGGTCGAGGATGCGCGGGTCAAGCTGGAATATGACCTCTATTATGCGAAAAATTATTCGCCCTTCCTCGACTTGTTGATCCTGTTGCAGACGGTGCGCGTCGTGCTGTGGCCCGACGGCGCGCGCTGACCATGCTGACCGGACTTTCCGAAACCTTTGCGGTGCTAGCGCTGGTCGGCTTTTCGGTCGTTGCGCTGTGGTTGCTGGCGCGGCCCAAAGCGCGGATGGCCGTCCTGATGCCCGCGCCGCGGCTGTTGACGCTGGCGGCTGCGGCCACGGCATTATGGTGCGCGGCGCTTGCGCAATTCGGGCCGGGATCTTCGCAAGCCTTTGTCGTGCAAACACTTCGCGATCTGGCGATGCTGGGGTGGCTGAGCGCCACCTTCTGGTCCCCCGCCGCGCCGATGTCGCGGCCGCTGCGCCTGATCCTGCGGATGCTGATCACCATCGCTGCGCTGGCACTGGTGCTGGGCGCCGTCGCGCACTGGTATGCCGGGGCGGAAGCGGAGCCGTGGATGGCGCCAACGCTCATCCTTGCGGCGATGATCGTTGCGGTCGGCGGATTGCTGATCGTCGATAGCGGGGTGCGCCACGCGGGCGCCGGTCTGCGGATGCCGGTGATGGCGGTCGCGGGCGGATTTGCGATGCTGTGGGCGTATGAACTGAACGTGCAGTTGATCGGCGCGCTGACCGGGAAACGGGCGGCCACGCTGATCCAGCTGTTGCCCGCGGTCGCGCTGTTGACTCTGCCGACTTATGTCGTCGCCGCGATGGATATCGGGCGCGAGCGGATGCGTCTGTCGCGCACCGCGGCGACGCGGACGCTGATCCTGATCGGCGGCGCCGCCTATTTGATCGTCATCGGGCTGACCGGCGCGATCGCGCGCGTGATCGGCGGCGATTATGCCGAACTGGCGCAGGCCGCCTCGCTGGTCGTCGCACTGGGCGCCGGGGGGCTGTTGATCGTGTCGGCGCGGGTGCGTGCGTGGCTGTCGGTGATGATCACGAAACATTTTTTCGAGCATCGCTATGATTATCGCACCGAATGGATGCGCTTCACCGCCACGCTGGGGCAGGGGGCCAACGAGGATGAGGGCGAAGAGGACCGCAACCTTTATCGCCGCGTCGCCAAGGCGCTGGCCGAACTGACCGGCAGCCCCGGCGCGTTGTTGATGCTGCCGACGGCGGGGGGGCGATTTGCGGTTGCCGAGCAATGGCACTGGCCGGTCGATGTCGATGTCGGTGGCGATGACCGGACGCTGTCGCTGCGGTCGGCGTTCATGTTGCAGGAGACGCGGCACATCGTCGATCTGGATACGCAGCGCCGCGGCGCAGGGGGCGGCGGCCATGCGGCTGGCGACGATCTGGCGATCCCCGACTGGCTGATCGCCGACGCCCGTGCGTGGGTGGTGGTACCCATCCTGCATTTCCAGCGGATGATCGCGGTGGTTGTGCTGCACCGCCCGCCGGTGTCGCGCGCGCTCGATTGGGAAGACCTGGATGTGCTGCGCATCGCGGGGCAGCAGGCGGCCAGCTATCTGGCCGAATCCCAGAGCCAGGAAGCCCTGTCGGAGGCGCGGCGGTTCGACGAATTCAATCGCCGCTTTGCCTTCATCATGCATGACATCAAAAATCTGGCGAGCCAGATCGGGCTGCTCGCCCGCAATGCCGAACGCCACGCCGACAAGCCGGAGTTTCGCGCCGACATGGTCGAAACGCTGAAAATTTCGGCCGGGCGGTTGAGCGACCTGCTGGTACGGCTGGCGCCGCGTGCCCGCGGCGCCGCGGCCGAGGCGGGGCGGGTACTGATCGAACCGATCCTGAACGACATCGCCGCCGAAGCGCGGCCGCGCCGCGCGCTGTTCGTCGGCTGTCAGGCGGGTCTGGCGGCGTGGGCCGATGCGGCGTCCGTGCGGCAGATCGTCCAGCATCTGGTCGCCAATGCGATCGATGCGTCGGCACCCGGTTCGCCGGTGCAGGTGGTGGCGGTGTCCGAACATGGCCGCGCGCGGATCGATGTGATCGATCAGGGCAGCGGCATGACGCGCGCCTTCATTCGCGACGAGCTGTTCAAGCCCTTTGTATCGACCAAGGACGGCGGTTTTGGCCTGGGCGCATTCGAGGCGCTCAACATCGCGCAGGCACTGGGCGGCGCGATCGACGTCGAGAGCGAACCCGGTCAGGGCAGCAGCTTTACCCTTTGGTTGCCGCTGGCCGACGCCGGGATCGACGCCGAGACCCCGATGAAGAAAGTAGCATCGCAATGAATGAGAGCGGCGCCAAGATCCGCAAATTGCTGGTGGTCGAGGATGACCCGGGGCTGCAGACGCAGCTCAAATGGGCGTATGAAGATTATCGGGTTCTGATCGCAGGCGACCATGATGCGGCGATCGAATTGCTGCGCGCCGAGGAGCCCGAGGTGGTGACGCTCGATCTGGGACTGCCACCCGATCCCGACGGGACGCGCGAGGGGTTTCGTACCCTGTCGGCAATCCTGGAGGCAAAACCCGATACCAAGGTGATCGTGGTGTCGGGGCATGGCGAACGCGCGAGCGCGCTGGCGGCGATCGCCAGCGGTGCGTGGGATTTTTACCAGAAGCCGATCGACATCGACGAGCTTGGACTGATCGTCCGGCGCGCCTTTCACGTTCGCGAGTTGGAGGTCGAAAATGCGCGGCTGGCGCAGCAGGGGAGCAGCGACAACCGCGTCCTCGGCGGGATGATCACCGGCGCGCCCGAAATGCAAAAGGTCGCGCGGACGATCGAGCGCGTCGCGAACCTGGATGTCAGCGTGATGCTACTGGGCGCGAGCGGCACGGGCAAGGAATTGCTGGCGCGCGGACTGCACCAGGCGAGCGGGCGACGCGACGGGGCGTTTGTCGCGATCAACTGTGCCGCAATCCCCGAAAATCTGCTCGAAAGCGAATTGTTCGGGCATGAAAAGGGGGCGTTCACCGGCGCGGTCAAGACGACCGAAGGCAAGATCGAACTGGCCCATGGCGGCACGCTCTTCCTCGACGAAGTCGGTGACATTCCGCTGCCGCTGCAAGTCAAATTGCTGCGCTTTTTGCAGGAACGGACGATCGAGCGGATCGGCGGGCGCAAGCCGATCGCGGTCGATACCCGCATCGTGTGCGCGACGCACCGCGATCTCGACTCGATGATTGCCGAGCAGAGCTTTCGCGACGACCTTTATTACCGGCTGGCCGAGATGGTGGTGAAAATTCCGTCGCTCGCCGAGCGTCCCGGCGACGCCGTGCTGCTGGCGCGCCATTTCCTGCATCAATATGCGCCGCAGATGAACCCCGCGGTGCGCGGCTTTGCGCCCGATGCGTTGCAGGCGATCGACGAAGGGCGCTGGCCGGGCAATGTCCGCGAGTTGGAAAACCGGATCAAGCGCGCTGTGATCATGGCCGATGGCAAGCTGGTGACGAAGGACGACCTTGATCTGGCGAACGGCACCGCGGATGGCGAGGAAGCATGGCTGAACCTGCGCAGCGCGCGCGAGGCGGCCGACCGCGTCGCGATCCGGCGAGCGATGACGCAGAGCGAGGGCAATATCTCGGCCGCCGCCAAGCTGCTCGGGATCAGCCGCCCGACGCTGTACGACCTGCTCAAGCAATATCGGATGCAGGCCTGAATGGGCTTTGGCCGGGTCTGGATCGGCGCGCTGCTGCTGGCGGCGCCGCTAGCGGGGTGTGGCGACGCTGGCTCCGATGCGCCGCGGGCAGCGTTCGAGGAACGCCGCGCCGCATTGCAGGAGGCGATTGCCGATAACCCACAGGCGATTGCCGAGCGCGTCGAACTGGCGCGCGTCGCGATCAGTCTGGGCGACGGGGTGGGCGCCGAAGCCGCGGTGAACGGCGCGCTCGCGGCGGGCGGCAATGACGCGGCACTGCGGCCGCTGCTGGCGCGCGCCTTTGCGATGCAGGGCGAGGGGCAGCGCGCACTGGAAACGATCGATGGCGGGCCGATTATTCCCGAGATGATCGGTGAGGCGGCATGGGTCGCGGGCGATGTTCATCTGTCGAACGGTGACCTTGACGCGGCGCGCGATGCCTATGACCGCGCGGTGCGCGAATTGCCGCGCAATTCCGCGCTGTGGGTCGATGTCGCGCGCTTTCGCGATGCCAATGCCGATACCGCGGGTGCGCGCGATGCAGTCGATTATGCGATCGAGCTCGACAAGGCGAACAGTGCGGCGCTGGCATATAAGGCGAACCTGATCCGCACCGCAGCGGGGCTGAAGGCGTCGCTCCCATGGTATGATCAGGCGCTGGCCGCCGATCCCGACAATGCCAAGGCGCTGATCGACCAAGCCGCGACGCTGGGTGACCTCGGGCGCTACCGCGATATGCTGGCCGCGCTGCGCCACGCAGCGACGATCGTGCCGGACGACCCCAGAATCTATTATCTGCAAGCGGTGCTCGCGGCGCGCGCGGACAATTTTCGGCTGGCGCGCAGCCTGCTCCAGCGCACCCGCGGCGAGATCGACGATTTGCCCGGCTTCATGCTGCTGAGCGCGATCGTCGAGCTGGAGCTGGGCGGCGAGGCGGTGGCGGCGACCTGGGCCGACCGGCTGCTGGTCGAGCAGCCTTATAATTTTACCGCGCGGCGCATTTTGGCGGCGGCGAACTGGGCCGATGGCGACCCCGACGGCGCGATTGAGGCATTGCTGCCGATCGTCGACCGCGACGACGCCGACAGTTGGTCGTTGTTGCTGGCGGCGCGGGCGGCGAGCGAATTGGGGCGGCAAGGCAAGGCCGCCGATTATCAGGCGCGCGCAGCGTCGCTGTCGCGCGGCGAGGCGGCGCCGTTTGCGGTCAATTACGACTATGGTTTGCTGGGTCGGGCCGCCGATAGCGAGCCGCTGAATCCGGCGGTGGCGATCCCCGCGATTGCGGCGGATGTTGCGAATGGCAATGGCGCGCAAGCGGTGGCGCGGGCGACCCGGCTGCGCGATGCGAACCGCGGCGTGGGCGACGCGCATATCCTGCTGGGTGATGCCGCGCTGGCGGCGGGGCGGTTTGATGTCGCCGTGCAGGCGTATCGTACCGCGCGTGATCTGGACGCGGGTGAACGCACAACGCTCCGGCTCGCCAATGCGCTGTTCCGCGCGGGCGATACCGCCGGGTCTAGCGCGGCGATCCTGGCGCTTCGCGACAGCCAGCCGTCGAGTATTGCGGCAGACCGGCTGGCCGGACATCTGGCGATGGACCTGGCGCATTGGGACGAGGCGATTGCGCATTTCGAGCGCGTGCGCGCGCGGATCGGCAATCGCGACGTCGTGGTGCTGCGCGAATTGGCACGCGCGTGGGCGGCGAATGGTGACGAGGTGCGCGCGCTGGCGCTGATCGACCGGGCGTACCGGCTGCAACCGCTGAATGCGGAGATTATGCGGATTTACGCCGACCTGCTAGCAAAGCGCGGCGATGGGCAGGCAGCGGCGGATTTGCGCGAGAAAGCGGTGCAGGTGGGGCGTTAGGGGAAATGGCGGCTGACGACGAACCGCGGAAGATAGCGCTGAAGCAAAACATATAATCCCGTTCGTGTCGAGCGAAGTCGAGACAGGCGAAGGCTAACGCTTCCCAAGCGTGTCTCGACTTCGCTCGACACGAACGGAAGAAGAGGATGGATTCGAAACCACCCCCAAACGGAAAAACGGGTCAGGCCTCGGTCAAATCCAGCAAGGTGCGCGCGTCAAGGCCGATGCGGCGCATCTGGTCGGCAACGGGCGGCCAGACGTTGGTCAGGAAATCTTCGCGCATCAGGGTGCGCAGCCGTTCCGTAGCGCCCGCGGCGACGAACATGCCGACGCCGCGCTTGACCGTCACCAGCCCTTCGTCCTGAAAGGTCTGATACGCCTTGGCCACGGTCAGCGGGTTGGCGCCTTCCTCGGCCGCGAGCGAGCGCACCGACGGGAGCATGTCGCCGTCGCGAAAGCTGCCGTCGAGGATGGCGTTGGCGATGACGTCGCGCAGACGCTGATATACGGGTTTGGATTGATCGAGCATGCCGCCTTAATGCCATAAGACAGCAGCACAGTCAAATGCCGGTTATTACAAAGCCGCCGCTCAGCGCGTAACTAAATTTCCCAAGCGCGAACAACGTCGTCATATTCAGGGCGTGGTCGTTCGTCGAGGTCGCGGGCCGGAGAGCCGATGAAGAAATAACCGACGATCGTGTCGCCGTCGCCCGCGCCGAACGCAGCGGCGACCTGGGGGCTGTAAGCGGCCCAGCCGGTCAACCAGCTGCCGACGAAACCGTGCGCGTGCGCAGCATGGAGCAGGTTCATGCCCACCGCGCCCGCCGACATCTGCTGCTCCCAAACCGGGATCTTGCTGTTCATGACAGGGGTCGAAAGCAGCACGAGCAACGTCGGAGCCTGATGCGCAAACTGGTCGAGCGCCGACAGGTCCAGTCCTGCGGCGCCGGGATTTTCCTGGACCCAGGCTGTCTTGAGCAGCGCCGCGAGGGCGCCCCGCTGATCGGCAGCTACGGTGACGATGCGCCAAGGGGCGAGCTTGCCATGGTCGGGGGTGCGCAGCGCCAGCGCGATGATGTCGTGCAGTTCGGCGGTGCTGGGGCCGGGCTCGATCATGTCGCGTGGCTTGCCCGAGCGGCGGGTGGCGAGATGGTTGCGGAGCGAGGAGCTATCGTTGAACATCGCGCCCATGTGGCCTTTTCCGGGGCGCTGCGCAAGTGTTGCGAACCGTTCGCAATAGAAATTGGCCCAACTGGCGCTTTGCGGCAGAAAGTTTCCGGCGCAATTAGATTCTTCCCTTACGCAATTTTCGCGTTAGGTTGCCGCACAACCGGGCCGTATCGACGGCACCCAAAGCCAACAATATCCAGGGAAAAGTCGCACATGACCAAAGCCTATGCCCAGCCGGGAGACGCCGCAGGAACCTTCCTCGGCCATCCCAAGGGCCTGTTCGTCCTGTTTTTCGCCGAGATGTGGGAGCGGTTTTCCTATTACGGGATGCGCGCGCTGCTGATCTTTTATCTGACCAAGCACTGGCTGTTTTCGGACGGGGAATCAGGCGTCATTTATGGGGCTTACACCGCGCTGGTTTATATTACCCCGGTGCTCGGCGGCTATCTGGCGGACAAATGGCTGGGGCAGCGGAAGGCGGTGCTCTACGGCGCGGTGTTGTTGACATTCGGTCACTTCATCATGGGTTTTGAGGGCAATGGCGGACAGGATCCGGCCAGTCTGAATATCTTCTGGCTGGCGCTGGCGTTCATCATCGTGGGGTCGGGCTTCCTGAAAGCCAATATCTCGGTGATCGTCGGCCAGCTGTACCCGCGCACCGATGTGCGCCGCGACGGCGCCTACACGATCTTCTATATGGGGATTAACCTTGGCGCCTTCCTCGGCGCGCTGCTCTGCGGCTATCTCGGCGAAACCTATGGCTGGGCCTACGGCTTCGGCGCCGCCGGTGTCGGCATGTTGCTGGGCCTGATCGTCTTCATTCTGGGCAAGCCGCTGCTGCTCGGTCGCGGTGAATCGCCCGATCCGGTCAAGCTGGCATCGCCAGTGATGGGGATCAAGCTGGAATGGCTGATCTATCTCGTCGGTCTCGTCGCCGTCGGCCTGTGCTGGTGGATGGTACAGAACCAGAGCGTCGTCGGCACCTTGCTGGGTGTCGCAGGCGCGGCGCTTGTCGCCTATGTGATCTTCACCGCGGTGGTGAAGCTGCCGCGCGAAGATCGCGACCGCATCTTTGCCGCGATGTTCCTGATCCTCGGCTCCATCCTGTTCTGGGCCTTGTTCGAACAGGCGGGTTCGTCGCTCAATCTGTTTACCGACCGCTATGTCGATCGCGCCGGGGTGCCGGCGTCAGTGTTCCAGTCGCTCAATGCCGGTTACATCGTGCTGCTGGCGCCGCTGTTCGCCGCGCTGTGGACGTGGCTCGGCCGTCGCAACATGGAGCCTTCGGCCCCGGCAAAATTCGGCCTCGCGATGCTCCAGCTTGGCCTCGGCTTCCTCGTGCTGAAGTGGGGCGCCGAAGCGGTGGGCATCGGCAGCGCGACGCCGGTGCTGTTCATATTCCTGATCTATCTGCTCCACACGACCGGCGAGCTCTGCCTGTCGCCGGTGGGTCTCAGCGCGATGAACCGGCTGGCCCCGGCGCATATGGCGTCGCTGATCATGGGGACGTGGTTCTTTGCGTCGGCCACCGGCAACTTCGCCGCAGGTCTGATCGCGTCGGCGACGGGGTCGGAAAAGGCGAGCGGCGAGGGTGCGGGCAAGCAGCTGGTGCTCGATGTTTACCAGACCATCGGTTTGTGGGCGATCGGATTTGGCGTGCTGGTCATTCTGGTGTCACCGCTGATCAAGAAGCTGATGCACCTCGACACGCTGAGCGACGGTGACGAGCTGGCAGGACGGGGCGAGATCGGCGAGCCGCAGGCCGCCGGTATCCATCCTGCCGCCAAGCCGGGAGTATAATCGATGATCCATGGTGTGAAAGGCAGCCTGCTGGCGGCGGTGTCGTTGGCGCTGGTCGGCTGTGCGGCGAGCGGCGGCAAGGCGAAGTCGGCGAGCGACAAGCCCGCTGCCGCCGAAAAGCCGGTCAAGTTCAACAAGGATCCTTATCCGTCGACCTATCGCCCCTATGGCGGTCGGCCAACAGCGGTGCGCGGCGTGACGATCTTTGACGGCGAAGGCGGGCGGATCGACAATGGCGTCGTGCTGTTTGCGGGCGGCAAGGTCGAGGCGGTTGGCGGTTCCGACATGGCGATCCCTGCCGATTATGATGTCATCGACGGGACGGGGAAGTTCGTGACCCCTGGGGTGATCGACATCCACAGCCATCTGGGCGACTATCCCTCGCCCAGCGTCGAGGCGCATTCGGACGGCAATGAAGCGACGTCGCCGACGACGCCCGAAGTGTGGTCCGAACATAGCGTGTGGCCGCAGGATCCGGGGTTCAGCCGCGCGCTCGCCAATGGCGGCGTGACGTCGCTGCTGGTGCTGCCGGGGAGCGCGAATTTGATGGGCGGGCGGTCGGTGACGCTCAAGAACGTCCCGTCGCGCACGGTGCAGGGGATGAAGTTTCCCGGCGCGCCCTATGGCCTGAAAATGGCATGCGGCGAAAATCCGAAGCGTGTCTATGGCGGCAAGGGCCGCGCACCTTCGACCCGCATGGGCAATTTCGCGGTCAACCGCGCGACCTGGCAAAAGGCCGCGGCGTACAAGAAAAAGATGGACGATGGCAAAGCCGTCGATCGTGACCTCGCCATGGAGACGCTGGCCGGGGTGCTGGCGGGCGAAATCCTGATCCACAACCACTGCTACCGCGCCGACGAGATGGCGCTGGTGATCGTTATGTCCAAGGAATTTGGATATAAGGTATCGACCTTTCACCATGCAGTCGAAAGCTACAAGATCGCCGACATCCTGGCCAAAGAGGGCATTTGTTCGGCGATGTGGGCCGACTGGTGGGGCTTCAAGATGGAAGCCTATGACAGCGTGAACGAGAATATCCCGCTGGTCCACAATGCCGGTGCCTGCGCGATCGTCCATTCGGACGATGCGAACCAGATCCAGCGGCTGAATCAGGAAGCCGCGAAAGCGCGCGCCGCGGGGCGCCGGATGGGGATCGACGTCAGCGACGAAGTGGCCTGGACCTGGCTGTCGTACAACCCCGCCAACGCGCTGGGCATCGGCGACAAGACGGGCAGTCTGAAGCCGGGCAAGATGGCCGACGTGGTGCTGTGGAACGGCAATCCGTTCAGCGCCTATACGCGGCCCGAGAAGGTGTGGGTCGATGGCGCGTTGATGTTCGATGCAAACGATCCGAAGCGCCGTCCGGTGAGCGATTTCGAGCTGGGCCAGCCCGGCGAGGGAGATGTGAAATGATGAATCTTCCAACATTTCTCACGTCCTTTTTGTGTTCCCCCGCGAAGGCGGGGGGGCATCTCCGGTCATTGCGGCATTCGGTAAACGGTGGTGAGAAGGCGAGAGCTCGGGTGATGGGCCCCTGCCTTCGCAGGGGCACAGCGCTGACGGCTTTGGGGGGCGCATTGGTTGCCGTGTTGGCGCTTGCCGCGCCCGCAGCCGCCCAAGATGTCGCGATCACCAACGCCAAGCTCGTCATCGGTGACGGCAGCGCGCCGATCGAGGGCGGCACCGTCGTCGTGCGCGGCGGCAAGGTTGTCGCCGCGGGCGCTGGCGTCGCCGTGCCCGCCGGGGTCGAGCGCATCGATGCCGGGGGCCGCTGGGTCACGCCGGGGATCGTCGCGGCGTTCAGCCGCGTCGGGCTGGTCGAGGTCGATGCGGTCGGCGGCACCAATGATCGGAGCGCGCCGCGCACACGTTTTTCGGCGGGGCTCGACATCGCGCCCGCGCTCAATCCGATGGGCTCGCCTGTCGCGGTCAACCGCGCGTCGGGGATCACGCGTGCGATCGTCGCGCCGGGGGGCAGCAGCAATTTGTTCGCCGGGCAGGGCGCGGTTGTCGACCTGGCCGACGATATGGACATGGTCACAAAGCCGCGCGCGTTGCAGTTTGTGGCGTTTGGCGAGGCGGGATCGGCGAAGGCAGGGGGCAGCCGCGCTGCGACCTTCCTGCTTTTCCGCGAACAATTGCTGGCCGCGCGCAGCTATGCTCGCAATCCCGCGTCACTTGCCGAATGGGGCAATGACGCGATGATCCAGCGCGCCGATGCCGATGCGCTGGTGCAGGTGATCAATGGCACCACGCCGTTGTTCGTGCGCGTTGATCGGGCATCGGACATCCTGAACGTCATCAAGCTGAAGGGCGAGTTTCCGGCGCTGAAGCTGGTGCTGGTCGGGGTCACAGAAGGCTGGCTGGTCGCGCGCGAATTGGCGGCGGCGAAGGTGCCGGTGCTGGTGTCGCCGCTGACCGATCTGCCGTCGAGTTTCGAGCAGCTGGGCGCGACGCAATCGAACGCCGGACGGCTGAAAGCCGCGGGGGTCGATGTGTCGGTCGGGGTGTTCGACGACGATGACGCACACAAGATGGGCTATGCGACGCAATATGCCGGCAATCTGGTCGGGTTGGCGCGATTGCCCGGCGCCAGCGGGATGACCTGGGATCAGGCGTTCGCGTCGATCAGCAGCGCCCCGGCGCGGGCGGTCGGCATGGAGGCCAGCATCGGGTCGCTGCGCCCGGGCCGCGTCGGCGACGTTGTGATGTGGGACAATGACCCGCTGGAGCTGGGCAGCCGCCCGACCGCGATCTGGATCGACGGCAAGGCGCAATCGCTGACGACGCGGCAGGACCGGCTGCGCGACCGTTATGCGACGCCGGGCGAAGGGGCGTTGCCCAAGGCTTATGATCGTTAGTTTGGACGCCAATCTGTTTGCTCGTCATCCCGGCGAAGGCCGGGATCTCACCGTCGCTCGGTAACGCAGCGGCGAGATCGCGGCCCCTTCGACTGCCTTGCAGGCGCTCAGGACAGGCTTCGCCGGGATGACGCAACATGCTATGGGCGTGCCTTGGTAAAGGGAGCCCTGTCCATGCAACCGATGTCGCTTTTGATCACGACTTGCGTGCTGTTCGTCGGCTCGCATCTGGCGCTGTCGCATCCGTTGCGACACGGCCTTGCCAGCCGCCTGGGTGAGCGCGGGTTCCAGATCGTCTATTCGATCATCGCGATTGCGACGCTGATCATGTTGGTGCAGGCGTGGCGCGGGATGCCGCCCGAACCGCCATTATGGGCGGTCGGCGATATATTGTGGATCCTTGCCTCGATCATCGTGCTGTTCGCCAGCGTGCTGTTCATGGGCTCTCTGATCGGCAATCCGGCGCTGGCGGCGCCCGGCGCCGCCGCCGCCGCGCAAGGCGCGCCGCGCGGGGTGTTTGCGATCACGCGGCATCCGATGATGTGGAGCTTTGCGTTGTGGGCGGCCGCGCATGTCATGGTCGTGCCAACGCCTGCGCAAATCATCCTTTCGGGGACGATCATCTTTCTGGCGCTGGTCGGTTCGGCGGGACAGGATGTCAAAAAGGCGCGATTGATGGGCGATGCGTGGCGGCACTGGGCAGCGCGGACGAGTTTTGTGCCGTTCGCGCGGCAGATCGGCGGCGCGACGCCGTGGGGCGACACGATCCCGCGCCCGCATGCGCTGTTCGGCGGCATCGTGCTGTGGCTGGCCGCGACCTGGGGGCATGGCGCGCTGGGTTATATGGTTGCGGGCATTTGGCGCTGGGTGGGATGAACGGGGTGAGCCCCGACACGGCACTGGCCGATCTCTCGCTCAAGCTGCTGGGCAAGGACATTGCCGATACCGATGCCGAAGAACAGCGGGTGTTGCGCTCGATCGTCGAACGCAGCCTGATCAGCCGCGATGCGATGGATGTCGCCGACGAACAGGCAAGCTTTGGCGAGCGGCTGTCCGACCGGGTAGCCCGAGTTGGCGGCTCATGGGGCTTCATCATCGTCTTTTCGCTGGTGCTGTTCGGCTGGATGATTTTGAACAGCGAAATCCTGGGCCGCTGGCACGAGGCGTTCGATCCCTTTCCCTACATCTTCTTGAACCTGATGCTCTCGACCATCGCCGCGATCCAGGCGCCGGTGATCATGATGAGCCAGAACCGGCAGGCGGCGAAGGACCGGCTCGCGGCCAGTCTCGATTATCAGATCAACCTGCGCGCCGAGCTGGAGATCATGCGGCTGCATGAAAAGGTCGACGCGTTGCAGGTGCAGCGGCTCGAAGAGCGGATTGAAGCGTTGACGGCGGCGGTTCGGGAATTGGGGCCGCGAGGAGCCCGCTAATCCTCCCTGTCGCGCAGCGATGGGGAGGGGGACCGTCCGCGAAGCGGATGGTGGAGGGGCCAGCAACCTCGCGCCAACGCCCCTCCGTCAGCGCTGCGCGCTGCCACCTCCCCATGGCTTCGCCACAGGGAGGATCCAAGAACTAAAGCCGCACCATCCGCATCCCCATTTCGCCATAACGCGGTCCGCTGGTGCCGCCCTTCGGCGCTGCCGCATCGATGGCGGCGAGGTCGGCGGCGGTCAGCGTCACGTTGACCGCGCCGACGCTGTCCTCCATCGTGACGCGGCGCTTGGTGCCGGGGATCGGGACGATGTCGTCGCCCTGCGCGAGCAGCCACGCCAGCGCGACCTGTGCTTTCGACACGCCATGCTTGTCCGCCACCGCGCCGATCGCATCGACGATCGCGAGGTTGGCGGGCAGGTTTTCGTCCGAATAGCGCGGGTCGTTGCGGCGCCAGTCATGCTCGGGCAGTTCGTCGCGGCTGCGCACCGCGCCCGCCAGAAAGCCGCGCCCGAGCGGCGAATAGGGAACGAAGCCAATGCCATGCTCGCGGCAGACGCCCAGGATCTCGTCCTCGATGTCGCGTTCCCAGATCGAGTATTCGCTTTGCAGCGCGCTGATCGGCGCGGCTTTCGCGGCGCGGCGCAGTGTGTCGGGACCCGCTTCGGACAATGCGATATGGCGCACCTTGCCTTCGTTAACCAGTTCCATCATCCCGCCGACGACCTCCTCGATCGGGATCGCGGGATCGACGCGGTGCTGATAGAACAGGTCGATGGTGTCGATGCCAAGCCGCTGCAGCGAGCCTTCGCAACTGCGCCGCGCATTTTCGGGCGAGCCATCGACCCCGACAATCTGGTTGCCGTCGAACTTGAAGCCAAACTTCGTCGCGATGACCAGGCCCTCGCGCTTGCCCTTGATCGCGGCGCCCAGCAGTTCCTCGTTGCTGAACGGGCCATAGATTTGCGCAGTGTCGAAAAAGGTGACGCCCATGTCGATCGCGCGGTGGATCGTCGCAGTCGATTCATCGAGGTCGGCGGCCTCGCCATACAGGATGTTGCCGCCCTTGATCATCGGCATGCAGCCGATGCCGATTGCGGAGACTTCAAGGCCGTGGCCGAGCTTGCGATATTTCATGGCATTTCTCCTGTCGGTTCGGGTTCTTCAACGCTGTCGGCGGCAAATTTGGTCGCGGCGACGTCGCCGACGACATTGCCGAGGGTGCGGAAAATATCGGGGAAAGTTTCGACCGCGACGAGCAGCCCGAGCGGCGCGACAGGGACGCCCATCGACACCGCGATCGGCGCAATCGAGGTGACGAAGCTGATCGAACCGGGCAGGCTGACCGAGCTCAATGCCGCCGCCATGGCGACGAGCAGGCCGACGCCCATCTCCCACGGGGTCAGCTCCACGCCGAACAACCACGCGACATAGATGACGACCGCCAGGTTCATCGCCGGGCTGGTGAAGCGGAACAGCGCGACCGCGAGCGGGAGCACGACGTCAGCCTTCTTGGGATCGACGCCAAGCTCCTCGGACGATTTCAGCATCGCGGGCAGGCTGGCGAGCGAGCTTTGGGTACTGATCGCCACCGCCATCGTCGGCACCATCGCGCGCACAAAACGGGGCAACGGGATACCGACGACGAGCCAGGCGAGCAGCAGACCGAGGATCAGGCAGCTGACGCCAATCCCCATCAGGATCAGCACATAATGGATGAGCCCGCCGAACGCCGCGAACCCGGCCTTGACCGCAAGGGCATAGCCGAGCGCGAAGACCCCGATCGGGGCGAGGGCGAGCACCCAGCTGATGACGATCAGCATCGCGTCGCCGAGCGCCTTGAAGAAGCCCGACAGCGTGGCGCGTTGGACGGGCTCCAGCTTGGTGATCGCGAAAGCGAAGATGGTGGTGAAGATGATCAACGGCAGGATCGCGGTGTCGGCGGCCGCGGCAATCGGATTGGTCGGGATCAGCGAGAGCAGGAAGTCGCCAAAGGTCGGCGACGGTCCGGCTTCGGTGGTGCCGCCAAGGCCATTGCGCAGCGCATCGGCGGCGCCGGTCGACAGCGGGAAGAGGCGCAGCAACAGCGGCGTCATCAGCAGCGACATCGACCCCGAGATGAAGATCGCGGCGAGGAAGGTCATCACCGCGCGCGCCGCGAGCTTGCCCGCGCGTGCGGCGTCGGCGGTGGCGGTGATGCCGGTGATCAGCAATGCGACGACCAGTGGGACGATCGTCATCTTGAGGGCGTTGAGCCAGAGCAGCCCGATAGGTTCGATATAGGGCAGCGAGGCGGTCCCCGCGCCGGGCGCGGCCAATTCGACGCCAATTCCCAGCAGCATCCCGGCGACCAGTGCCGAGAGAACAATCCATGCTGATTTCAAGCGATATTCTCCCGGCGATATTCCTGGCCAGCTTGCCAAGCAAAAGAGGGTGACTTAGGGCCATCCGGAAGAAGCCGGGCAGGCATTGGTCTGCCCCTCGGCTTAAGTAGCAGAGGGTACATGCGCAAGTTTTTCGGAACCGACGGGATTCGCGGGCTGACCAACCAGATCCCGATGACGGTCGAGGTCGCGATGCGCGTCGGCATGGCAGCGGGTGCGCATTTCCTGCGCGGCGACCACAAGCACCGCGTCGTGATCGGCAAGGACACGCGGCTGTCGGGCTATATGCTGGAAAATGCGCTGGTCGCGGGGTTTACCAGCGTCGGCATGGATGTGGTGCAAGTCGGGCCGATGCCGACCCCGGCGATCGCGATGCTGACGCGGTCGATGCGCGCCGATCTGGGCGTGATGCTGTCGGCGAGCCATAATCCCTATTATGACAATGGCATCAAGCTGTTCGGTCCCGACGGTTACAAGCTGTCCGACGAGGATGAGGCACAGATCGAATTGCTGCTCGCGCAGCAGCCGACGCTGGCCGACCCCGCGCATATCGGGCGCGCCAAGCGGATCGAGGATGCGCGCGGGCGTTACATCCATGCGGTGAAACAGAGCCTGCCCGAATCGGTGCGGCTCGACGGGCTGCGTATCGTGCTCGATTGCGCCAATGGCGCCGCGTATAACAGTGCGCCGACGGTGTTCTGGGAATTGGGCGCCGATGTCGTCGCGATCGGGATCACCCCCAATGGTACCAACATCAACGACAAATGCGGTTCAACCGCGCCGGCGCTGCTCCAGGAAACCGTGGTCGCCAGCGGCGCCGACATCGGCATCGCGCTCGACGGCGACGCCGACCGGCTGATCGTCGTCGATGAAAAGGGCAAGATCGTCGACGGTGACCAGATCATGGCGCTGATCGGCGCGAGCTGGGCGCGGCAGGGGCGGCTGAAAGGCGGCGGCGTCGTCGCGACGGTGATGTCGAACCTCGGGCTCGAGCGTTTTCTGGAAGGCGCGGGGCTGCGGCTGGAGCGCACCAAAGTCGGCGACCGTTATGTGCTCGAACGGATGAAAGAGGGCGGATTCAACGTCGGCGGCGAACAGTCGGGGCATATGATCCTGTCGGATTATGCGACGACCGGCGACGGCACGCTGGCGGGATTGCAGGTGCTGGCCGAGCTGGTTGCGGCGGACAAACCGGCGAGCGAGTTGCTGCACCAGTTCGACCCGGTGCCGCAGTTGCTGAAAAATGTTCGCTTTGCGGGCGGTACACCGCTCGACGATAGTAAGGTTCAGGCGGCGATCGCCGAGGGCGAAGCGGCGTTGGTTGGGCGCGGGCGGCTGGTGATCCGCCCGTCGGGGACCGAACCGCTGATCCGCGTGATGGCCGAAGGCGATGATGCCGGACAGGTCGAGCGCGTCGTCGACATGATTTGCGACGCGGTGCGCGTGGCGACCCAATAAAATCTATTCTCTCTTCCCGTTCGTGCTGAGCTTGTCGAAGCACCGTCCTTTTCTCTAATAGCGGTGAGAGAAGAACGGCCCTTCGACAAGCTCAGGGCGAACGGAAAATAAGGAAGCTCAACTATGCTTGAAATGCGACCCGATTGCGAAAAATGCGGCCGCGATCTGCCCGCGAATGTCCACGGTGCCTTCATCTGTTCGATGGAGTGTACCTTTTGCGCGAATTGCGCCGACCGGATGGACGAGCGCTGCCCCAATTGCGGCGGCGACCTGCTCGACCGGCCGCTGCGCGAAGGCGCGATCCTGGCGAAATATCCCGGCTCGACGGTGCGGAAATACAAGGTTTGACGATTTCCTCCGTTCGTCATGCCGGACCCGATCCGGCATCCATCGCCGTATGGGCGTCATGGACCCCGGATCAAGTCCGGGGTGACGATGAATGCGAGGGATTGCGATGAGCGCGCGCGTCCTGATCATCGCGGGGTCGGATAGCGGCGGCGGCGCGGGGATTCAGGCCGATATCAAGACGGTCACGATGCTCGGCGGTCACGCAATGACCGCGATTACCGCGATCACGGCGCAGAATACGCTGGGGGTGCAGGGCGTCCATCCGGTGCCGACCGACATGGTGCTGGCGCAGATCGACAGCGTCGCGTCCGACATCGGCGTCGATGCCGTCAAGATCGGGATGATTGGCAGCGCCGAGACCGCGGCGGCGGTGGCGCAGCGGCTGTCGCGGCCCGATCTGGCGCAGGCGGCGGTGGTGTTCGACCCGGTGATGGTCGCGACCAGCGGATCGGTGCTGGCCGATAGCGCGACAATTGAGGCATTCCGCGCCTTGCTGAACCGCGCGATGGTCGCGACGCCCAACCTGCCCGAACTGGACGCGCTGGGCGGCGAGGACGCGGTGCTGGCGCACGGCTGTTCGCTGCTGATCAAGGGCGGCCACGCCGAGGGCCAGACCGTCATCGACCGCCTGCTCGAAACGGGCGAGGGCGAGGTGGCGCGCTGGGAAGCGCCGCGGATCGACACGACCAGTACCCATGGCACCGGCTGCACGCTGGCGAGCGCGATTGCGTGCGGACTGGCGCAGGGGATGCCGCTGGAGCCCGCCATTGCGCGGGCGCGCGATTTCGTGCGGCTATCGCTGATGGACGCGCCGGGGCTAGGGGCAGGGCATGGTCCGATGGGCCAGCAGTTTGTGCGCAATGACGGACTGTTCACCGGGCCGGCGCTCAATCAATTCACCCTGCCCACGAGCGATTATGCAGCGTCGGTGGCTTTCTACAAGCAGATGGGGCTGGCGCAGATCGTCGACAGCCCCGACAATGGCTATGCACGGTTTGAGGCGGCGAACGGTGTGACGCTGTCGATCCATGTTGGCGACGGTGTAGCGGGCGGGGCGACGACCTATCTGGAAAGCGGCGCGCTCGATGCGTGGGTCGCTTATCTCGCACGGCGCGGGGTGCGGTTCGAGCGGATGCCGCAGGATGAGTCATGGGGCTGGCGCGAGGCGCGGCTGAGCGATCCGGCGGGGAACCGGTTGTGTCTGTATCAGGCGGGCGAATATCGGAGGTATCCGCCGTGGCGGGTGTAGATATCCCTGCTCCCCTCCCTTTCAGGGAGGGGCTGGGGGTGGGTGCGAGCGGAGCGAGTTTTGCCGCCGTTGAGCGGCTCGCTGCGCTCGCACCCACCCCTAACCCCTCCCTTGAAAGGGAGGGGGACAGATGATCGTCGGCGTCGACGAAGCCGGGCGCGGGCCGCTTGCTGGGCCGGTGGTCGCTGCGGCGGTGATCTTGTGTCCCGACGGCATCCCGGGTCTGGACGACAGCAAGAAACTCTCCGCCAAACGCCGTGCCGAACTCGAAGCGCTGATCAAGGCGCATTGCCGCTGGGGGATTGGCGAGGCGAGTGTTCAGGAGATCGACCGTATCAACATCTTGCAGGCAACGATGCTCGCGATGACCCGCGCAGTCGAGGCTTTGGGGGTCGAACCCGCCGAGGTGCTGGTCGATGGCAACCGGTTGCCGCGTTGGCGCTACACGGCGCGGGCGATCATCGGTGGCGACGCGCTGCACCCCTGCATTTCGGCGGCGAGCATCATCGCCAAGGAGCATCGCGACCGTTTCATGATCACAATGGCTCAGGATTTCCCGGGCTTTGGCTGGGAACGCAATATGGGCTATGGTACCGCCCAGCATCTCGCGGCGCTGCGCCAATATGGCCCGACGCCGCTTCACCGGACCAGCTTTGCCCCGGTCGCACAAATGCAGCTGGTCTGACCAACAGGAGGCCGCGATGAGCAAGGGATTTACGGCCGACGACGTGTCGGCCCAGACCGGCCGCACCATTCTTGTCACCGGTGCCAACGCCGGCATCGGGTTCGAGACGGCGAAAGTTCTGGCGGCACGCGGCGCACATGTGGTGCTGGCGTGCCGCGACGCGGATCGGGCTGAGGCAGCGATGGACCGCATCCGCGGCGATGTTCCCACTGCCGACCTGTCGTTCCAGCCGCTCGATCTGGCCGATCTCGATCAGGTACGCGAGGCCGCTGCAGCGGTGCTGGCGGGGCCGCGGATCGATGTGCTGATCAACAACGCGGGGGTGATGATACCGCCGAAGACGCTGACCAAGCAGGGGTATGAGCTGCAATTCGGCGTCAATCACCTCGGCACCTTTGCCTTCACCGGGCTGGTGCATGGACATGTCGAGGATCGCATCGTCATCACCGCCAGCCTGGCGCACAAGGGCGGCACGATTGATTTTAGCGACCTGTCGGCGACTCGCAGCTATCATAAATTGCCGCGCTATCAGATGAGCAAGCTGGCGAATTTGCTGCATATGTTCGAGCTTGACCGGCGGCTGAGCGCCGCGGGGCGGGCGACGCAGGCGATCGGGTGCCATCCGGGGGTCGCGATCACCGAGCTGACGCGGCACCTGCCGTTTCCGCTGCGCGGTATGACGCCGCTGGCGACCCCCTTTTTCAACAGCGCGGCGCAGGGTGCCTGGCCGACGTTGCAGGCCGCGACCGGCGCGCATGTGCAGGGCGGCGACTATCTGGGGCCGCAGGGGTTGGGCGAGGTTTCAGGGCGATCGGGTCCGGCGCGCGCGACGCGGACGGCGCGTGATCCAAAGCTGGCGCGCGAATTGTGGGAACGGTCGGTGGAGCTGACCGGGGTTGATCCGGGGATGTAATTCTTCTCCCCTTGCGGGAGAAGGATAGGGAGCCTTGCCAGCTTGCTGGCTAGGCGCACTTGGATGAGGGGTTGCGAGCCGAAGGCTCGCGGTCGCTTCGCGACCAATCACCCTCTCCCAGCTTCGACTAGGCAGCAAGCTGCCAAGTCTGCGCAACCCTCCCCCGTCAAGGGGGAGGGAAGTACGATTATTTTCCACCACTGAGTCCTCACCGCCACACCACCACCCGTTGAGTCCCCGAGTCGCGTCGGACTCCATATGCTGTGTCAGACTCCTTTCGTTCTCACCCCGTTAACCACTTAGTGACGCGGAATCCCTAGACTTCTGCGCTTGACGGCGGACTCCGCCGGACTCATCAGGGGCTTCTTTCGGATTTTCGCGGGGGCAAATATGGGTGTTATGGAACGGGTGAAGACCCCGGCGGTCAAGCAGCGGGCGGCGAAAGCGGCACCCGTGGAGCTGCCGCTCGACCGCATCCTGCAGGGCGATTGCATCGAAATGATGCGCTCGCTGCCCGCGGCGTCGATCGACATGATCTTTGCCGATCCGCCCTACAACCTCCAGCTTGGCGGCGATCTGCATCGCCCTGACGGCAGTCAGGTCGATGCGGTCAACGACGAATGGGACAAGTTCGACAGCCTCGCGACCTATGACCGTTTCACCCACGCGTGGCTGAAGGAAGCGAAGCGCATCCTGAAACCCGGCGGCAGCATCTGGGTCATCGGCAGCTATCACAATATCTTCCGCGTCGGCGCGGCGCTGCAGGATCAGGGCTATTGGATCCTCAACGACATCGTGTGGCGCAAGGCGAACCCGATGCCCAATTTCAAGGGTACCCGCTTCACCAACGCGCATGAGACGTTGATCTGGGCGTCGATGGGCGAGAAGGCGCGCTATACCTTCAATTATCGCGCGATGAAGACGCTCAACGATGAATTGCAGATGCGCAGCGACTGGCTGATCCCGATCTGCGGCGGTCCGGAGCGGCTGAAAAAGGGCGGGACCAAGGTTCACCCGACGCAGAAGCCCGAAGCCTTGCTCTATCGCATCCTGCTCGCCTGCTCGAACCCCGGCGACGTCATCCTCGATCCGTTTTTCGGCACCGGCACGACCGGCGCAGTGGCGAAGCGGCTGGGGCGGCATTTCATCGGGATCGAACGCGAGGATGACTATATCGCCGCGGCGCTGGAGCGGATCGAAATGGCGCTGCCGCTCGACGAGAGCGCGGTGAAAACGATGATGGCGCCGCAAGCGGCGACGCGCGTCGCGTTCGGCATGCTGGTTTCGGACGGGCTAATCGCGCCGGGAACGCTGCTGACCGATGCGAAGCGTCGCTGGAAGGCTATCGTGCGCGTCGATGGCTCGCTGGATTGCGAAGGGCAGCCCGCGGGGTCGATCCACAAGGTCGGCGCCGGTGTGCAGGGCGCGCCGAGCTGCAACGGCTGGACTTTCTGGCATGTCGACAATGGCAAGGAATTGCGCGTGATCGACGCGGTGCGGCAGGATTGGTTGCTGGCGAACGAGGCGTAACATCACGGCGTCATTGCGAGCGAGGCGAAGCAATCCAGGGCGGTTTACGCTACTCTGGATTGCTTCGCTTCGCTCGCAATGACGGGTAAAGGGATAGGCATGTTCCAACCACTAACGAAACCCGACCTCGGCAGTGCATCCGCGACCGCGAAGCTCTATTGCCGTCCGACCTGCTTCGTCGATCGGCCGCACGAGCTTGATGACAATTGCCTGCGGATTGCCGACACGATGGTCTGGTTCGCGGCCTGGCACATCAGCCTGCGCGACGGGGCCAGCGTCAAGGCGGCGATCGTGACGGTCGCCGAATGGGCCGACTGGATCGCGGCAATGCCGGACGGTCTGGCGCAGGCTGCAACCGTGCAGCGCGCCGGGGTGGTACGGCCGCGCGGCGCTTTGCCGTTGGGCGAGCGGACGGTGCGGCTGAACGAGCCGCAGATGATGGGCATCCTCAACGTCACCCCCGACAGTTTTTCCGACGGCGGCAAGCATGTCGATGCCGTCGCGGCCGCCGACGCGGGCTTTGCAATGGCGAGTGCGGGCGCGGCGATCATCGACGTTGGCGGTGAATCGACGCGGCCCGGCGCTCCGTTGGTCTGGGACGGTGATGAAATCAAACGCGTCGAGGGCGTCGTCGCGGCGCTGGCGAAGGGCGGCGTCGCGGTCTCGATCGATACGCGCAAGGTGGCGGTGATGGAGGCGGCGCTCGCTGCGGGCGCGCGGATCGTCAACGATGTGTCGGCGCTACGCTATGACGACCGCGCGATGGAAGTTGTGCTCGCCGCGGGCTGTCCGGTCGTGCTGATGCACGCGCCGTCGGCCAAGAGCGATCCGCACGAGGGCGGCGGTTACACCCATATCCTGTTCGACGTTTACGACATGCTGGCCGAGCGCGTCGCGGCATGTGTTGCGGCGGGAATCGATCCGGCAAAGATTATCGTCGATCCGGGGCTGGGCTTTGGCAAGGGGGTCGCTGATAATCTGGCGCTGATCAACGGGCTGGCACTGTTTCACACTCTCGGCTGTCCGATCCTGTTTGGCGCGAGCCGCAAGCGGATGATCGGGGCGCTCGACAATGAAGCACCCGCCGACCAGCGACTGGGCGGCACGGTGGCGCTGCATTATCAGGCGGCGACGAAGGGCGCGCAGTTGCTGCGCGTCCATGACGTCGCCGAAAACCGGCAGGCGCTGCGTGTCTGGCGCGGGCTGCGCGACGCGGCGCTCACCGGCTGAGGCGAACCGAGGCAACCCTCACCGACCTCCCGCGTATCTCCCCGGACCCTGGCGCCAGCTCGGCGCCGATCCTCACAGGAGAGTTTATGCATCTTCCCATCGGCTCGCACGTCGCCGTCGCCGACGGCACCCAGTTTCAACTGTTCCGCAATAGCGGTACCGAACAGGAGCCCAGCCTGAAGGCGGTCGATCTGCCGACGAGCGATGAATCGGCGCATAACGCTGGGCAGGGCGACTCGCCGCGTCAGAATGAGGAAGCCGGTCATGCGGCGTCCGTCGCGTCGGCGCTGAATGCGGCGGTGCTCTCGAACAAGATCAAGGATCTGGTCGTGATCGCGGACCCGAGCACGCTGGGCGAAATGCGCAAGCTGTATCACAAGACGCTCGAAGCGGCGCTGGTGGGCGAGATTGCCAAGACGCTGACCGGCCAGTCGACCGACGATATTCTGAAATCGATCGCGAACGCTTAACCGGCCTACAGGCTGTAGCCACCGTCGCTGGTCAGCACACTGCCGGTGATGGTGGCGGCGGCATCGGACAGCAGGAACGCAATTTGAGCCGCGATTTCGTCGGCGGTTGCCCAGCGTCCGAGCGGGGTGGCGATCTGCGCCATCGCCGCGGTGGCGGCAGTGCGGCTGCCAAGCTCGGCGACCATTTGGGCGAAAAATTCCATGTCGTCCCAGATCGGGGTGTCGACCCCGCCAGGCGCGATCGCATTGACGCGGATGCCATGCGGCGCCCCTTCTTTGGCGGCGACGCGCGCCAGGTGAATCGCCCCGGCCTTCGATGCGGCATAGGCGGCTGTTCCGGGTTCGGCCTTGAGCCCGGCGATCGAGGCTGTGACGACGATCGCGCCGCCGCGGCCATGGCCGATCATCGCGCGCATTGCCGCCTGCACACCGAGCATCGCGCCGTCGAGATTGACGGACAGGGTGCGGCGCCAATCGGCAAAGTCGAGATCGACGAGCGGTGCCGCGGTTGCAATGCCCGCGTTGACCACCGCGATGTCGATGTCGGTCAGGTCGCTCGCCAGCTGTTGCCAAAGGGCCGGATCCGCGACGTCCTGACCTTCCGACAGATCTACCCCGACGACCCGCGCGCCTTCGCCCGCCAGCATCGTGGCGGTGGCAGCGCCGATGCCCGAAGCATGGCCGGTGACGAGGGCGGTTTTATCGGCAAAGCGGCGCGTCATGCCGCCGCATTTAATCGGGTCAGGCGGCGGTGTCGATCCCGAGATCGCTGAGTTTGCGATAGAGCGTCGAGCGCCCGATGCCGAGGCGGCGGGCGACTTCGCTCATCCGGCCGCGGTAGTGGCCGATGGCGAGGCGGATGACGTCGGCCTCGATTTCTTCGAGCGGGCGGAGGTTGCCGTCGGGAAGGTAAAGCGTGACGCCGATCGCTTCGCCATTGATCGCGATTTCACCTTCGCCGCTGGGGCTGCCGCCGCCGAGCGTCGCTTCGATGGCGCGGAAGTCCGCACTGGTCAGGACGTCGGTCGTACTGCCAACCGCGGCGCGGAACAGCACATCCTGCAACTGACGGACGTTGCCCGGCCAGGCATAGGCAGCGAGCAGGCGCAGCGCGTCGTCGGTGACCCCGATCGGCCCCATGCCGGGCAGCCCGCCGATGCGCGCGAGCAAATGGCGGGCGAGCGGGCCGACGTCGCCGCGGCGTTCGGACAGTGAGGGCAGAGTAAATTGTGCAGTGGAAAGCGCGTAGTAGAGGTCTTCGCGGAAATGACCTGCCTCGATCAGCTTTTCCAGCGGGCTGGTGCTGGTCGCGATGATGCGGACATCGACGCTCTGGCGGATCGTGCCGCCGATCATCTGGACTTCGCCGGTATTGAGAAATTCGACGAGCTTCGCCTGGGTTTCGAGTGGGATACATTCGACATGGTCGATGATGACGCTGCCGCCGTCGGCCTGAACCAGTCGCCCGATCTGGCGGTCGAACGCGCCGGCAAAGGCGCCGCGCTCATGGCCGAACAGCCCCGATCCGATCAGGCCCGGCGAAACCGCCGAGCAATCAACCATCACCAGCGCGCCGCGCGCACGGGGGGATGCGCTGTGGATGGCGCGCGCAAAGACTTCCTTGCCAGTGCCGGGGCGGCCGTTGATCATGACGGGGACGCGGGCGCGCGCTGCCTTGGCGGCGATGGCAAGCGCGCTGCGGAAATTGGGGCTCGACCCGATGATTTCTTCGAAGGCGAGCGGCGCGCGCAGTTTTTCGGTGAGCGGGCGCAGTTCGCCCTGCGGGCCGCTGGTCGAGACGACGCGGTCGAGCGCTTCGAGCAGGCGGTCGGGCGCGATCGGTTTCTGGACGAAGTCGCTGGCCCCGGCGCGCATCGCGCCGACCGCAACCTCGACCCCGTTGCGCATCGTGATAACGATGAGCGGCAGGGCGGGGCGCCAGCGGCGCAGTTCAGCGACAAATTCGGATATGTCCATGCCCGGCGTACCCTGATCGACGAGCACTGCGTCGAGCGCCATGCCTTCCTGCGTGCCGAGCTTGGCGAGCGCGGTATCGGTGTCGCCCGCAACGATGCTGCGCCAGCCGCCGCGCGAGACCAGCGCCGCCAGAAAGCGTTGCTGCGCCGGCTCACTGTCGACGATCATCACTGTTCGCGTGTCGCGCGTGGTTGCCATCGTTTTCGAATCTGCCCTTGGTTCGGCGCTGATGTGCCGATTCATCCGCTTAAGCGCAGTGATGTACGCCACACGGGTAAAGGGGCGATTAAGGCCGTTCGCCTTTTGCGGACGGCCGCCGATTCACAGCGCCCTTGAGCATCAGCGGTCGCGTGGCTAAGACCGGCGCGAAGGCCGATTCTGGGCCGGGCGCGGCGCGCCTGTGGCAAGCGAACGGCGGCTGAAGGGGAAAGAACCATGGCAGAGCAGGAAATGAAGGCAGCGGAAGAAACCTACACCGGTTTCATCAGCCTGTTTAAAGTCGGATCGATCATCACCGCGATCGTGACCGTTTTCGTCGTTCTCCTCATCGCGTCCTGACCGGGTCGGCATGCGCATCGCTGTCCTGAAGGAGCTCGCCCCCGGCGAGACCCGCGTCGCCGCTACCCCCGAAACCGTGAAGAAATTCATTGGCTTGGGCGCCGAAGTCGCCGTCGAAACGGGAGCGGGCGTAGCGGCCTCGGTCGCCGATGCCGATTATAGTGCTGCAGGCGCCACCGTCGCCACCCGCGCCGAGGTACTGAAGGGCGCGAACATCATCCTCGCGATTCAGGGGCCGGATCCGAAGGGGTTGAGCGGCTTTGCCGACGGCGCGTGGCTGGCGGCAGGACTCAACCCGTTCGGTGAGCGCGCGCGCGTCGATGACTATGCCAAGCTGGGCACCGAAGCGCTGGCCATGGAATTCATGCCGCGCATCACGCGCGCCCAGTCGATGGATATCTTGTCGAGCCAGGCAAATCTGGCGGGTTATAAAGCGGTGCTGATGGCGGCGAACGCCTATGGTCGCGCCTTTCCGATGATGATGACCGCGGCGGGCACCGTCAGTGCCGCCAAGGCCTTCGTCATGGGCGTCGGGGTTGCCGGGCTACAGGCGATCGCGACGGCACGCCGCCTCGGCGCGCAGGTCAGCGCGACCGACGTGCGCGCGGCGACCAAGGAGCAGATCCTGTCGCTTGGCGCCAAGCCGATCTTCGTCGAGAGTGTCGCGGGGATCGAGGGCGAAGGCGCCGGCGGCTATGCCACCGAAATGTCGGACGAATATAAGGCGGCGCAGGCCGAACTGGTTTCGTCGCACATCGCCAAGCAGGACATCGTCATCACCACCGCGCTGATCCCCGGGCGCCCTGCGCCGCGGCTGATTTCGGACGCGCAGCTCGCGACGATGCGCACCGGCAGCGTGATCGTCGACATGGCGGCCGAAAGCGGCGGCAATGTCGAAGGATCGGTTTCGGGCGAAGCCAAGCGCATCCACGGCGTCACCGTGATCGGCGCCAGCAACATCGCGGCGCTGATGCCCGCCGACACCAGCGCGCTGTTCAGTCGCAACCTGTTCAACTTCCTGTCGGCCTTTTGGGACAAGGAAGCGGGCAAGCCGGTGCTTGACGAGGAAATCGGCAACGCGATCCGCCTGACGCAAGGCGGCAAGGTCGTGAACGAGCGGCTGCTCTGATGGGCCCGCTCTGATGGGGTTGTTCAGCGCCAGCGACCTTGACGTCACATCGGCTTCGGCAGAATTCGGCCATGCGCTGATTGCCGGTGAAACCATCCTGGCGGCGTTTCGCACGATTCGTGATTCGGTGCTGCTGACCGATCAGCGCCTGATCTATATCAACGTGCAGGGGCTGACCGGATCGAAAGTCGAGTTTCAGTCGGTGCCGTGGCGGTCGGTGGTCCGCTTTGCGTTGGAAACAGCGGGGACATTCGACCTCGATGCCGACATGAAAATCTGGGTATCGGGCGCTGCCGAACCGTTGCAGGTCAAGGTTTCGCGCAAGAGCGATCCCCGCGTCATCCAGCGCATCATGGCCGAGCAGACCTTGCTCAAGCGATAGCTGCTGCCGCCCCCTATTGTCATCAAAGCGTTAGAAAAGCCGCGTTATCGCGCTTCGCATGAAACTATTTTCCGTCGCTGTGCGTCTTTCGGTTGGTTCCAACCGTAACTGCCACAATTCGATGGAGACTCGATAATGCGTGCGAAGTTTATTGCTCTTCCCCTGTTTGCCCTGACCGCGGCAACCCTTTCTGCTCCGGCTTATGCTGCCGACGCGGACGCGGCCGAAGCCACCGTTGCCGAGGCAGACGCCGCGGCCGGCGCGATGGTCGAGAGCTGGAACATCGTTCAGAATGCAACGAAGTCGCCCGAACATACGACGTTGGTGAAGGCGCTGACCGCGGCCGGACTGACCGAGACGCTGAGCGGCACCGGGCCTTTCACCGTGTTTGCGCCGACGGACCAGGCCTTTGCCGCAGTCCCGCAGCCGATGACCGCTTATCTGATGGACCCCGTGAACAAGGCGGCGTTGGCCCAAGTGTTGACCTATCATGTCGTCCCGGGCGCTGTCACGTCGGCGGACCTGCTTGCAAAGATCAAGGCGGGCGGTGGTAAAGCCACGCTGACCACCGTCGAGGGTCAGCAACTGACCTTCACCGAAGTGTCGGGCAACATCAAGGTTGACGGAACGCAAGGCAGCACCGGCTATGTCACGCAGGCGGACGTTGCCCAGTCCAACGGGGTGATCCACATCCTGAACGGCGTTCTGATGCCTGAAATCAAGCCCGCCGCAGCGGCAGAGCCCGCTGCGCCTGCCGAAGCGGCACCCGCCGCAGAAGCGACCCCGGCAACATGATGCCGATCCCAAAGGAGAATGTTATGAAGCGCGCACTTTTGATGACGGCGGCTGCCACGATCGGCCTGGGCCTGGCAGGCTGCAACAGCAGCCCCGAAACGCCCGCGACTGAAACGACGACCGTGGCCGAAGGTGAAACGGCACCGGTCGATACCGCCGGTGCCAACCCGACCGTCGGCGGGGCAGAGATGCTGCCGACCAAGACCATCGTCGAAAACGCGTCGGCTTCCCCGATCCACAAGACGCTCGTGACTGCGGTAACGCAGGCCGGTTTGGTCGAAACGCTGTCGGGCGCGGGTCCGTTCACGGTGTTCGCGCCGACCGACGCCGCCTTCTCGCAAGTCGCGCCGGTAACGCGCGATGGCTGGATGCGTCCGGCGCAAAAGGAAGTTTTGGCAGGCGTGCTGAAATATCACGTCGTGCCCGGCAAGGTGATGGCAGCCGACCTGGCGTCGCAGATCACTGCGGGCGGCGGGAAAGCGACGCTGAAAACCGTCGAAGGCCAGGATCTGACCGCGACCCAGAGTGGCGATTCGATCATCCTGACCAGCGCCAGCGGTAACAAGGCGACCGTGAAGCAGGCCGACGTCGGCCAGTCGAACGGTGTGATCCACGTCGTTGACGCAGTGCTCGTCCCCAAGATGTAATCCGGAGGGCCAAACGAACGGCCCCCGCGACATTTAATGTCCCGATCGGCCCGCATTTCTCATGATTGAGCGATGCGGGCCTTTCTTTTTGGCCGCTTTGGAGTCGACACGCTGGCGTGTGCGCGGCAAGAGGTGCGCCAAGCGGAATCAGCAGGGGAGCGTGCCGTGGATTTCATCGCGATATTTTCGATTTTTGTCCTGGCGTGCTTCGTCGGTTATTTCGTCGTGTGGTCGGTGACCCCGGCGCTGCACACCCCGCTGATGAGCGTGACCAACGCCATTTCGTCAGTGATCATCGTCGGCGCGCTGATCGCCAGTGCCGCCGCCGGTTCGGCGTCGTCGAAATGGCTGGGGCTGGCCGCGGTCGTGATGGCGAGCATCAATATCTTTGGTGGCTTTGCGGTCACCGCGCGCATGCTTGCGATGTACAAGAAAAAGGAGCGCTGAGATGGATTTTCAGTCGATCCTTTCCGCCGCCACAGGTGAGCATGGCCTAGCCGTCAATCCTTGGGCCGCCATCGCCTATCTGGTCGCGGGCGTGCTTTTCATTCTGTCGCTGCGCGGGCTGTCGAGCCCTGCGACGGCGCAAGCTGGCAACCGCTTTGGTATGATGGGGATGACCATTGCGGTCGTCACCACGCTGCTGACACATGCGCCGATGAAGTTCGGCGATGCCACCAACAGCTATACGGGCGTTGATCCCGTCGGGCTGATCGAGATACTCGCAGCTATCGGTATCGGCGCAGTCATCGGCATCGTCATGGCGCGGCGGATCGCGATGACCGCGATGCCGCAGCTCGTTGCCGCTTTCCACAGCCTCGTCGGCCTGGCCGCGGTTGCGGTGGCAGCCGCCGCCTATCTCAACCCGCAAGCGTTCGGCATCGCCGATGCAGCGGGGCAGATTTACACGGTCAGCCGGATCGAAATGGGGCTGGGCATCGCGATTGGTGCGATCACCTTCTCTGGATCGGTCATCGCCTTCCTCAAGCTCAACGGCAATATGTCGGGCGCGGCGATCATGTTGCCCGGGCGGCATATCATCAACCTGGGCACGCTCGCCGCAATCATCGGGCTGGTGGCCTATTTCACCTTCGACCAGTCACCGTGGGTGTTTTGGACCGTCACGGGCCTCAGCTTCCTGATCGGCTTCCTGCTGATCATCCCGATCGGGGGCGCCGACATGCCCGTGGTCGTGTCGATGCTCAACAGCTATTCGGGCTGGGCCGCAGCGGCGATGGGCTTCACGCTGGGCAACACCGCGATGATCATCACCGGCGCGCTCGTCGGCTCGTCGGGCGCGATCCTGTCGTACATCATGTGCCGCGCGATGAACCGCAGCTTCATCAGCGTGATCGCCGGCGGCTTCGGCGCCGATGCGTCTGCGGCGGGCAGCGGATCGACCGAGCAGCGGCCGTGGAAACCCGGCAGCGCCGACGATGCGGCGTTCCTGATGAGCCAGGCCGACACCGTCATCATCGTCCCCGGTTACGGCATGGCTGTCGCGCAGGCGCAGCACGCACTGCGCGAAATGGGCGACCTGCTGAAGAAAGAGGGCGTGACGGTCAAATATGCGATCCATCCGGTCGCTGGCCGTATGCCCGGGCACATGAACGTGCTGCTCGCCGAGGCGAATGTGCCCTATGACGAGGTCTTCGAGCTGGAGGATATCAACGGCGAATTCGCGCAGGCCGATGTCGCGTTCGTCATCGGCGCTAACGACGTGACCAACCCGTCGGCGAAGACCGACAAGACTTCACCGATTTACGGGATGCCGGTGCTCGACGTCGAAAAGGCCAAGACAGTGCTGTTCGTGAAGCGGTCGATGGGCGGGGTCGGTTATGCCGGGGTCGACAACGATGTGTTCTACATGGACCAGACGATGATGCTGCTCGGCGATGCCAAGAAGATGACCGACGACATCGTGAAAGCGCTGAATGGCGGCGGGCACTAGCGCACACCCATTTCCGTTCGTGCTGAGCTAGTCGAAGCACCGTCCTTCTTTTGCGACGCCTGAAAGAAAGAACGGCCCTTCGACAAGCTCAGGGCGAACGGACATTTTGAACTGAACGCTCGGAGATTGAGTTTTGCGTAAAATCGGCCTGATCGGCGGCATGAGCTGGGCATCGACCGAGCTCTATTACCGGCATCTCAACAAGGGCGTGCAAAAGCGGCTCGGCACCGCCTGTTCGGCACCGATCATGCTGGAAAGCCTGAATTATTGCGATCTGTCGCGGCTGACGACGCCCGAACAATGGACGCATGCCAAGGAGGTGCTGATCGCATCGGCGCAGCGGCTGGAGGCAGCGGGGGCGACTGCACTGATGATTGCCGCCAATTCGATGCACAAGGTGGCAGATGACGTGGCTGCCGCAATCTCGATCCCGCTGCTCCATATCGTTGACGAAACCGGCGAAAAGATGAAGACCGACGGGATCAAGGCCGCGGCGGTGATCGGCACGCGCAATGTGATGACCGAAGCCTGGTTCCGCCAGCGGCTGGTCCGCCACGGGCTGACCCTGGCGCCTTACGACACGAGCCGCGCCGACGAGATTGATCGGATCATTTACGAAGAGCTGATGCAAGGCAAGGTGAACGAGGCTTCGCGGCGGACGATGAAAACCTTCATCACCGACATTGCCAAGCAGGACATTCAGGCGATCGTGCTGGCGTGCACCGAACTGGTGATGCTGGTCGATCCCGACGCCAATGTGCTGCCGATCTACGACACGACGCGAATTCACGTCGCGGCGGGGGTCGATTGGATTTTGGGGGATGAGGCCTAGTTGAATCCTCCCTGTGGCGAAGCCATGGGGAGGGGACCGTCGCCGCAGGCGATGGTGGAGGGGCGGCGACGTTGCGCTAAAGCCCCTCCGTCAGCGCTTCGCGCTGCCACCTCCCCACCGCTGCGCGGCAGAGAGGATTAAATTTAGCTCATCTTCGTCCACGTCACCGTGCGGCAAAACACGCTGACACAGCCTTTCATCGTCAGCTTGCCGCCCTTCACGCGCAAATGCGCCTTGTAATAGCGGCCATCCTCGGGACTATAGCCTTCGCCCTTCCAACCATCGCCATGCGGAACCAGATCCCAGTAAATTTGCAGCCCGGTGACCTTGCGGTCGCGCTTCGATTTGTCGGGATTGCGCTCGTCGAGCTGGCCGCCCGCGGGCTGCTTGATCAAAAGGCGTTCGATCCGGCCGCACATCTTGTTGCCGCAAGCGGCCATCACGACGACGCCCTTGCCGTCGTCCGTCTTCCATCGACCGGCAATCGGCGCGGGCGCTGCGGCCATTGACGGCACGGCAATGAGCGCAACGAGCGCCAATGATAATCTGGTAAGCAAAGCGACGTCTCCCCGGTTTTAGCTACATCTATGTCAGCAACCCGCTTGGCATCCGTCAAGTCTTGCCGCATGTTCTCTCAAAATCAGGGGAGAGAGTGATGCGATTCCACGGCTTTCACGCGGCAACGCTGGCCATATTGGCGGGGCTGGCTGCCAATCCGGCGGCCGCCAAGACGATCAGCGTCAGTGCGACAACGCCCGACGCCAATGAAAAGCTGCAAGAGGCGCTGATCCTGGCCGAACCGGGCGACATCGTGCAACTGGGCGCCGGGGTGTGGAAGCTGGTCGATGGCCTGTCGCTCGACGTTCCCAATGTCACGGTGCGCGGCGCCGGGGCGGGCGAGGGCGGATCGGTGCTCGACTTTACCGGCCAGCAGGGCGCGGGCGAGGGGCTGCTGGTCACCAGCGACGATGTGTATCTGACCAATTTTGCGGTGCTCAACACCAAGGGCGACGGGATCAAATCGAAGGGCGCTGACCGCATCGTTTATCACCAGTTGCGCGTCGAATGGACCGCGGGACCAAAAGAAACCAACGGCGCCTATGGCATCTATCCGGTCGAAAGCACCGACGTCCTGATCGATAGCGTTTATGTGCGCGGCGCGTCGGACGCGGGCATCTATGTCGGCCAGTCGAAGAATATCATCGTGCGCGAATCGATCGCAACCGAGAATGTCGCGGGGATCGAGATCGAGAACAGTTATAACGCCGACGTCCACGACAATATTGCGACGAAGAACACCGGCGGCATCCTGGTGTTCGACCTGCCCAGCCTGCCGATGCAGGGGGGGCATAATGTCCGGGTGTTCGAGAATATCGTCAACGACAACAGCACGCCGAACTTTGCGCCGAAGGGCAATATCGTCGCGAGCGTGCCGACCGGCACCGGGGTGCTGGTCATGGCGAACCGCAATGTCGAGATTTTCGACAATATCTTTGACAACAACGGCACCGCCAATGTGATGATTGTCGGTTATCGCTACGAGCATAAAGACCCGAAATACCAGCCGCTGCCGCGGCAGATCGTCGTCCGCGGCAACCAGCATGGCAAGGCAGGCTATGCGCCTAAATTCCCCGGCGGCGACATGGTCGCAGCAGCGATGGGCGGAAGCATCCCGCCGGTGCTGTGGGACGGGTCCGGCGATGCGATCGTGCTCGACAAGGTTGGCGTGCTGTCGCTGAACCTGCCCGATGTCAAAACGCCGCAGAGCGAGACGAAACCGTCGCCTGCCGATTTGTCGAAGGGCACACCGCCCGCGGCGCTGCCCGCGATCAAGCTGCCCGATGCGATGGAGGCGAAGGTCCGGTGAAGCGTATATTCGCGGCGCTGGCGGCGGCGCTTTGCTGCGTCAGCGGTGCGGCCACCATGAGCGGTCCAACCGTCGACCAGGCCGTGGTCGAGGGCGAGGCGACGCCGCAAAAGCTGTCCGCGTTCGGGTTCGGGATGACCGCGGACGGCTACCGCCCGATGGCCGCGGTCAGTTATACGCTGCGCACGCCGCTGTTCAGCGACTATGCCGACAAGCAGCGCTTTGTTTACATCCCGGAAGACCGCGAAGCGCGCGTGGCGGAGGATGGGACGATCAAATTTCCGGTTGGCACGGTGCTGTTCAAAAGCTTTGGCTGGGCCGATCATAATGGCGGCAAACCGGTCGAGACACGGCTGCTGATCCACCGCGCATCGGGCTGGGTCGCGCTGCCCTATATCTGGGACGCCGACGGCACGGACGCGACGCTGGCGCTGGGCGGGCGGCGGGTGCCGGTGAGCTTCAAGAGCCCCGATGGTGAGGCCCACAGCATCCGATACGCCGTGCCGAACAAGAACCAGTGCAAGGAATGCCACAGCAAGAATGGCGTGATCGAACCGATCGGGCCGAAGGCGCAAAATTTCGTTCTCGACCCAGCCGCGACTAGCCAAGTGCGCGACCGCTATTTTGAGACTCCCGCGGCGCTGAAACCGACGATGCCGCAATGGGACGATCCGAAGTCGGGCAGCGTCCCCGACCGCGCCCGCGCCTATCTCGACGTCAATTGCGCGCATTGCCACAACCCGGCGGGCAGCGCGTCGAACAGCGGGCTGTTCCTACGCTGGACCGACGACCCCAGCGGCGTGAATTACGGCATCGGCAAGCGCCCGACCGCCGCGGGGCGCGGCAGCGGGGGGATGGACTTCGCGATCGCGCCCGGTGACCCCGCGCACAGCTTCATGATCTATCGCCTCGAAAGCACCGACCCCGGCATCGCGATGCCCGAGGTCGGGCGGTCGACGGTGCACAAGGAAGGCGCGGCGCTGCTGCGGCAATGGATTGCGGAAATGCCGAAGGGCGGGCAGAAGGCGCTCTAAAGGTCGCTTCCCAATTCCGTTCGCCCTGAGCTTGTCGAAGGGCCGTTCTGCTCTTTGCGGCGTCAAAGAGCAGAACGGTGCTTCGACAAGCTCAGCACAAACGGCGTTGGGTCGGCCCATGATTTAGATGGTGAACTCCCAATGACATCCCTCGTCCTCCACGATTATTTCCGCTCCTCGGCCAGCTATCGCGTGCGCATTGCGCTGAACCTGAAAGGGCTGGCCTATGAGCGCGTCGAGGTCAGCCTGATAGCGGGCGAGCAGCGCAGCGATGCGTATCTGGAACTCAACGCGCAGGGATTCGTCCCGATGCTGGTCGCCGACGGCGATGCGATCATCCAGAGCATGGCGATCATCGACTGGCTCGACCGCGCCTTCCCCGAACCGCGGCTGATTCCCGAGGATGCGATGCCGCGCGCCGTCGCGCTGGCACAGGCGCAGGTGGTGGCGAGCGATATCCATCCGCTCAACAATCTGCGCGTGCTGAAGTATCTGACGCGCGACCTCGGGCTGAACGAACAGACCAAGGACCGCTGGATCGCGACGTGGATCGCGCAGGGGTTCGAGGCGCTGGAGGCGATGGCGGGCGACGCAACCTATCTGGGCGGCGACACCCCCAGCATCGCCGACTGTTGCCTGGTGCCGCAAATGTACAACGCGCGCCGGTTCGAAGTGCCGCTGGACGATTATCCGCGGCTGTTGGCGATCGACGCGGCGTGTCTGGAGCTGGCGGCGTTTCAGAACGCGCATCCCGACGCGGTGAAGGCGGCGTGATCCGGCTGCTGACGGGGGCTGCGGCATTGGTTATGCCGGCGGCGGCGATGGCCTTGGAAGCCGACAGTACGAAACTGGACGACGAATATCTTGACGAGATCATCACCTGTGGCGGGCGCACGACGCAGCAACGCTTTGAAATTGTCGTCAATGGTTCGGGCGCGCTGCCACTGACGTCGGCCGACGCGGTGCAATCGACCACATTGATCGAAGGTCTGAACCCCGGCGTCGGCGCCCGCATCGAGAACCGCCTGCGCGACGAGGCCGGGATCGTGCAGTTCCGCCGGTCGGACGGACGATCGGCGAACCCGACCAGCCAGGGGGTGACGCTGCGCGGGCTGGGCGGCAATGCGTCGAGCCGCGCGCTGGTGACGCTGGACGGCATCCCGCAGGCCGATCCGTTCGGCGGCTGGGTCGCGTGGTCCGCTTATGATGCGATCAACCTGCGCGGCGTGACAGTTACGCGCGGCGGCGGCAGCGGCGCCGACGGGCCGGGCGCGCTGGCGGGCACGATCGGGCTCCACTCCGATCTGACCTATGGCGGGACCGCCAGCCTGGCCTATGGCAGCCGCGACAGTTGGGACGCATCGGCTTCGGTCGGCGGTGAATTGGGCGATGGGCATGTCGCGGTTGACGGGCGCTATAGCCGCGGCAACGGCTTCATCCCGATTGCAAAGGGCCAGCGCGGCAGCGTCGATCGCGCGGCGCCTTATGAACAGGGCGGGCTTGGGGTGCGATTGCGCTTCGACGCCGGGGAAAGCAGCCGGATCGAGGCGAGCGTGCGCGGCTTTTCGGACCGGCGCGACCGCGGCACTGATTTCACGACCAGTCGGGTCGATGGGGTCGATGCGAGCCTTCGCTTCATCCACGATCCCTATCAGGCCAATCAGCTGTTCGCGCTGGCCTATGTGCAGCTGCGCGATTTCGAGAGCGGCTTTGCCAGCGTCGCCGCGAACCGCAACAGCGTGGCGCCCGCATTGTTCCAGCGCGTCCCCGCCACCGGGCTTGGCGCGCGGGTCGAATTTCGCCCGCTCATTGGCCGCGCCAACCCGCTGCGCATCGGCGCCGACTGGCGCCGCACGACGGGCCGCACCGAGGAGGATTTCTTTTTCGCCGGGACGGTTCCCGGTCGCCACCGGACGGCAGGCGGCGACAGCGATACGGTCGGCGCTTTCGCCGAATGGACGTCGGGATATCGCGACCAAGGCCTGCTCTGGACGGTCAGTGGGCGGGTCGATCGCTGGTGGCTGGGTGAAGGGTATCGAAACGAGCGCAACATCGGCGGACCCGTCATCACCGACCTCCGCTTCGCCGCGCGGCAGGGCTGGGAAGGCAGTGGTCGGGCCGGGGTCCAGTGGACAAAAGATGCCGTGTCGCTGCGCGGCGCTGTCTATCGCGGCTGGCGCCTGCCGACGCTGAACGAACTCTATCGTCCGTTTCGCGTCGGGGCTGAGGTGACGACCGCGAACGAGATGCTGAAGCCCGAACGGTTATGGGGTGGTGAGATCGGCGCAGATTGGAAAAGCGACGACACCACGCTGTCGGCAACGTTGTTCGTCAACCATCTGACCAATGCCATCGCCAATGTGACCTTGGCGCCCAACCTGAACCAGCGCCAGAATCTCGATGCAATCGACACCAAGGGTGTCGAGATCAGCGCCGAACAGAAGATCGACTTTCTGACCTTGCGCGCGACCTATGCGTGGACCGATGCCACGGTCGACGCGTCAAGCGGCGCGGCGGCGCTCGATGGTCGCCGTCCGGCGCAGATCGCGAAGCATAGCGGCAGTGTTTCGCTGCGCAGCAACACAAGGGACGCCGTGCAGGGTTTCGCGACGTTGCGTTATGTGGGCAAACAGAATGAGGATGATCTGGGCCTGCTCGTGCTCGGCGACGCGCTGACGGTCGACGCCGGGCTGACGTGGCGGCTTGCCGACGCGATCAGCCTGGAAGCACGGGGTGAGAATCTGTTCGACGAGCTGGTGCCCGCGGCCATCTCGTCGGCGGGGATCGTCGAGCGCGCGACGCCGCGGACGTTGTGGATCGGGGCGAGGGTGTCGTTCTGACCTTCACAGCGCACGGATTGTCGATAAGGTCAGGCCATGGTCGCCAAAAAACTGAACCTCGACAATTTCCTGCCTTATCGCCTGTCGATTGCGTCGAACGCCTTGTCCGAACGGATCGCGGCCGAATATCAGAACCGTTTTGGGCTGAAGATCCCCGAGTGGCGGCTGATGGCGGTGCTGGGGGAGGGTAAGCCCAAGACGCAGCGCGAGCTGGTCGAGGCGACGCGGATGGACAAGGTGACGGTCAACCGCGCCGCCAAGGCGCTCGCCGAGCGACAATTGATTGCGCGGCAGGCGCACGAAGTCGACGGGCGGTCGCACCATCTGGAACTCACCGAGACGGGCTGGTCGCTGTACGACGCGATTGTCCCCGCGGCGCTGGCGAGCGAGGCGCAGCTCGAATCGACGATCACCGCCGCCGAGCGCGCGACGCTGATGGCGATCCTCGCCAAACTGACCGCTGCCGCCGAAGATTATGCCTGAGCCCGCCTATCGCGCCGCGCCGCCCGGCGCGCTCCGCATCGAGCCGCTGGGCGAATTGACCGCGATTTTCGATCGCCGGTCGATGCAGACGCACCTCGTGGTGTCGCCGATGCCCGAAATTTTGGAGGCGATGGGCGCGGATGATTGTGACGCGGTGACGCTTGCCGGGCGGCTTGCCGAAAGCTTTGATTTCGACGGCGCTGATGACGTGCAACCGATCCTGGCCGAACGGCTGAGCGAACTCGCGGCAATGGGGCTGGTGGCGCGCGCGTGAGGCACAGCATTCGCATTGCAGTCGGCCCGGTGCAGTTTCGGATCGGCAGCGACTGGCCCGAACCGATTGCGGCGCTTGAGCAGCTATACGCCAGCTATCCGCAGGACGAGGCGCGCCCCGCCGATGCCACTGTGCGATTGTTCGCGGCGCGGCCGTGGCGGCGCTGGGTGCGCCCTTCGGTGCATATCGGCGGCGACTTCGTTGTTCCCGATGCACTGCCGCTGCCGCTCTCGATGGGACTGCTCGCCGCCGAAATGGGGATGAATTTGCAGGTCGCGCTGGGGTGGCGGCGGCATATGCTGCTGCACGCCAGCGCGGTGGCGCGGGATGGCCGCGCGCTGATCATGTCCGGGGAGTCGGGGTCAGGAAAATCGACCCTCGCGGCGCTGCTGGGGGAGGGCGACTGGCGGCTGATGGGCGACGAATTTACGCTGATCGAGCCGGAGAGTGGCGATTCACTGGCGTTCCCGCGCGCAGTCAGTCTGAAGAATGAAGCGATTGCTGCGGTCGCGACGCGGGTCGATGCGGGGCGGCTCGGGCCGCTGATGGCGGGAACGCCCAAGGGCGACATCCGCCACCTGATCCCGCGCGCCGCCGCGATTGCCGCGATGCACGATCCCGTGCGTCCGGCGCTGCTGCTCTTCCCGCGCTTTGGCGGCGACGCGGCGATCGAGCCGATGGGCGAGGGCGAGGCGTTTGTGCGGCTGACCGAAGCGTCGACCAACTATGTTGCGCTGGGCGAGGCGGGGTTTGCGGCGCTGACGCGGCTGGTGCGCGAGACGCCGGCGTTCGGCATATCCTATCCCGACAGCGCAACCGGTATCGCGTTGGTCGAGCAGCTTTGGGCCGAGGCAGCGAAATGAGCGCGGTACAGACCTTCGTCGACCTGTTCGCGGGTCGCTGCGATGCCGCAACGTTGGCGCCGCGCGAATGGGACGGGGTGATCGGGGTCGCGCGCAGTGAGGCGATGCTGGCGACGCTGGCGCACCAGCTGGACGGTGCCGATCTGCCGCCCGCGGTCGCGGCGCTGTTCGCCGATCAGCGCGCCGCCGCCGCGGTTGCGCAGCGGCAGGCGCTGTGGGAGGCGGAGATGGCGCGGCGCGCGCTCGGCACGCTGGGCATCGAATTCGTGCTGCTGAAAGGGGCGGCCTATGCCGCCGCGAATATGGCATGTGCGCAAGGGCGCCAGATCGGCGACCTCGATATATTGGTGCTTGCGTCGGATATCCGCCGTGCCGAAAACGCCTTGCTCAACGCCGGGTGGGAATGGGTCAAGTCCGACCCCTATGACGATTTCTACTACCGCGAGCACATGCACGAGCTGCCGCCGATGATCCACAAGTCGCGCGACCGGATGATCGACGTCCACCACACCATCCTGCCGCGCACCCACCGGATTACACCCGATGCGCTGGCACTGGTCAGCGATGCGGTGACGAGCGCGGGTGGGTTTGCGGTGCTGAACCCGGCCGACATGGCGTGTCACTGCGCGGCGCATATGTTGGCCGACGGCGATTTGCAGGGTGGCCTGCGCAACCTGTGGGACTTCCACCTGATGACGCGCGATTTTGCCGCGGCGGATCGGGGTTTTTGGGATGAACTCGGCGTGCGTGCGCGGCTGCATGGCTTGCCGGACGCGGTCCAGCGTGCGGCGCGGCTGTCGCGGGATCTTTATGGCGCGGTGTTGCCCGCAGGTTGGAACGAGCAGGAAGCGAGCGACCGTTGGTTTCGCCAGCGTCTCGTCGCCCGCGACGACTGGGGGCGGGTAACGCGACCGTTGCTCGAACAGGCGTTTTACGTCCGCTCGCACTGGCTCCGGATGCCGCCGACGATACTGGCGCGGCATTTATGGACCAAGTGGCGGAAGAATCGAGCCTAGCCTTCCAAAACCGTTTGTCCTGAGCTTGTCGAAGGACCGTTCTTTTTTAGCCGCCGCGACGAGAAGGACAGCCCTTCGACAAGCTCAGGGCGAACGGGAGATGAGTTGGGTTCAGAGCCGTTCGAGCAGCGGGACCAATTCGTCGAAATGGTCGATGACATGATCCGCGCCAAGCTCGTCGGCAGGCCGATCCAGAAAGCCGAAGCTGACCGCAATGCTGGTCACCCCTGCGCTGTTGGCGGCCATCACGTCATAAATGCTGTCGCCGACAAACACCGCCCGCCCGCCGCCGCAGCGCTCGATCATCGCATGGATCGGCGCAGGGGAGGGTTTGGCGTTGCCCGGCCCGAGCGTGTCGCCGCCGATGATCGTCGCCATCCGGTCAGCCAGCCCGAGCTCGCCGAGCAGTTTGCGCGCCATGTCCTCGCGCTTGTTGGTGACCACTGCGGTCTTCACCCCGAGCGTATCGAGCCAATCGAGCGCGGCAATCAGGCCGGGGAAGGGGCGGCTGTGGACCGCAATATGCGCTTCGTAGAACCGCAGCAGTTCACGAAAGAGACGTTCAAAGTCGCCGCCCGGGATGCCGCCGGTCGCGGCGAACCCCTGTTCCAGCATGTGCTGCGCCCCCAGCCCGATCATCGGCCGCACCTCGGCTTCGGTCAGCGGCGCGCGTGCGGCCAGGCCCAGCGCATGGTTGACCGCCGCGGTCAGGTCGCCTGCGGTATTGACCAGCGTGCCGTCGAGGTCGAAGCCGACGATCGCGAAAGGAAAACTCACACGGCACCTCCTGATTTCCTTTCGTGTCGAGCGAAGTCGAGACACCTATAAGGCGGGCGTCGACGACAGGCACCTCGACTGCGCTCGATGCGAACGGATTTGAGGAAGCGCATGGCGCGACGCTCTGGAAACCGCAATGATTTGCTGGCAAAGGGGCGCGCATGACCACCCAGCAATCGCCCACCCGCCCCATCGCCGCCGTCATCCTTGCCGCGGGCAAGGGGACGCGCATGAAATCCGATCTGCACAAGGTGCTGCACCCGATCGCCGGACGGCCGATGCTGCTGCATCTGATGGCGAGCTTTGCCGCGCTGCCGCCCGCCAAGACCGTGGTCGTCGTCGGCGACAAGCGCGAACAGGTCGAGGCGGCGGTAGCCGAAAGCGGCGCGCTGGTCGCGGTTCAGGATCCCCAGCTTGGGACGGCGCATGCCGCGCTTCAGGCAAAGGAAGCGCTTGCCGGTTTCGATGGTCTTGTCCTCGTTTGCTTTGGCGACTGCCCGATGCTGACCGCCGACACCGTGCGGCGTCTGTGTGCGCCGCTCGACGCCGGCGCCCTTGTGGCGGTGCTGGGTTTCCGGCCGACCGACACGGCCGCGTATGGCCGGATCATCGCCGACGCCGAAGGCAATGTGTCGAAGATGGTTGAACATAAGGATGCAAGTCCCGACGAACGGGCGGTTAATCTGTGCAATTCCGGGGTCATCGTCGCCGCTGCGCACGATATGTGGCGTCTGCTTGAAGCCGTCGGTAACGACAATGCTGCCGGGGAATATTATCTGCCCGACGTCGCCACCGGCGCAATCGCAGAGGGCAGCCGCGTCGCCGTTGTCGAGACCGCCGCCAAAGAAGTGGCGGGGATCAACAGCCGCGCCGAACTCTCCGCCGCCGAAGCGGTGTGGCAGGACTTTAAGCGCGAAGAGGCGATGGCGGGCGGCGCATCTTTGAAAGCGCCCGACACCGTCTGGTTCTCCTGGGATACGCAGCTCGGCCGCGACGTGCTGATCGAGCCCAATGTGTTCTTCGGCCCCGGCGTCACCGTCGCCGACAATGTGAAAATCCGCGCCAATTGCCATATCGAGGGCACCGCCATCGGTTCCGGCTGCGAAGTCGGCCCCTTTGCGCGGCTGCGCCCCGGCACGGTGCTCGGCGAAAAGGCCAAGATCGGCAATTTTGTCGAAACGAAAAAGGCAATGCTAGGCAAAGGCGCCAAGGCCAACCACCTCACGTACCTCGGCGATGTGACCGTCGGCGCCGGCGCGAACATCGGCGCGGGGACGATCACCTGCAACTATGACGGCTATTTCAAATATCAGACGGTGATCGGCGAGAACGCCTTCATCGGCAGCAACAGCGCGCTGATCGCCCCCGTCACCATCGGTCGCGATGCGATTGTGGCCGCCGGCAGCGCGGTATCGCGCGATGTCGCCGCGGGCGACCTGCGCATGGTGCGCGCCGAGCAGCTGGTCAAACCCGGCTGGGCCGACCGCTTCCACGACGCAATGCGCAAGAAAAAATCGGGCAAATAACGCCATGCCGTTGCCGACGCTGACCACGCCGCGGCTGGTGCTGCGCCAGATCCGCCCGGACGACGCACCCGCGCTGTTCCCGGTGCTGTCCGACCCGGACGTGATGCAATGGTGGTCGAGCGGCCCGCATCGCTCGCTTGCCGAGACCGCCGATTATGTCGCTTCGAATGCCGCGGAAGGGGAGGGCTACGCGTGCTGGGCCATCACCTTGGGCGATGATGTTGCGATTGGCTGGGTGATTCTGATCGACGGCAAGCCTGACGTGAAGGAGATCGGTTATATCCTGCACCGAGATCATTGGCGCGGCGGGATCGCGCGCGAAGCCGTGGCGCGCGTCATCGACTATGGCTTTGCCGAACTGAAGCTGCGGCGCATCTTTGCCGACACCGATCCGGAGAACCGCGGATCGATTGCACTGCTCGAAAGGCTGGGCTTTCAATATGAAGGCCGTCTGCGCGGCGAGTGGGAAACGCATATCGGCGTGCGCGATTCGCTGATTTTCGGCTTGCTGCGCGACGAATGGACAATGGAGAAAAACCTGTGACCGACCGCTATACCGACAAGCCGTTCCTGCGCTTTGTCGATGCCTGGGTGCTGAAGGCGATCGGGCATCTGGACCCCGCGACGGAAAGCTATTGCAAGGCGATGGTGCCGCAGCTTGAACAAAGTTTCGGTTTGAAGGGTAGCTGGGAGCGGATTGTCGAACAGCAGATGAAATTCGGTCCCGAACTGCCCGCGCAAATCCGCAAAATCTGGACCGACGGCCAGGCGCGGTTCGAGGCGGGCAACGGCATGGCGGCCGATCCGGTGCAATTCGCGTACCTCTTTGTCGATAAGAACCTCCACAAGGATTGACATGATATCATGATATGATATCAGTATATCAATGACTCGCATTCTCGCCGATCTACCCGATGAAGACATTCAATGGCTCGACCAGCTTGCTGCCGAGCAGGGGAAGTCGCGCGCGTCGGTGCTTCGCGATGCCGTTACGGACTACCGTGCGCAGTCACAAGCGTCGCAGCGCAAGGATTGGCTCGATATTGGCTTTGGGGCGTGGAAGGATCGCACCGATATCGGCGATTCTGTGGAGTGGCAGCGGCGGGAACGTGCTGCCTCGACCCGCCCGTGGGATGATGACTACGAAGAGGTCAAAGCGGAGTTTCCCGACCTTTTCGACGCGGAGGATGATCGTCAGCGGCAAATCCATCTTGATATGCTGGCAGGAAAATACCCCGAGCCTAAAAAGCCTGCTTCTCAGTGAGCGGTTTTAGCTTTGATTCCAATGTGATAATTGATGCGCTGGCCGGGTTCGGTCCGGCGCGAGCGGAAATCGATCGCGCCACCGATTATGGTTCGCGCGCGTGGATCAGCCGCGTGGTGTGGATCGAAGTGATGTCAAAGGGCGAGGGCGACGGATTGCGGCGCGCCGAAACGCTTCTATCGGGTTTCAGCGTGGATGAAGTCGATGCCGAAATCGGTCGACGCGCTGCCGCCTTGCGCCGTGAACGCGGGAGGCTCAAGGCGATGGACGCCATCGTCCTCGCCACTGCGCTCACCCGCGGGCGCGTGCTCATAACCCGGAATATCAAGGATTTCCCGGCCAATATGCCGGGCATCCGTGTCCCCTATACGCTCTAAGACGAAAGCCAGACTGACATGTGCGGAATCATCGGAATTATCGGCAAGGACCAGGTCGCCGATCGCCTCGTCGACGGGCTCAAGCGGATGGAATATCGCGGCTATGACAGCGCGGGCGTGTGCACCGTGCAGGACGGCCAGCTGATCCGCCGCCGCGCCGAGGGCAAGCTGGCCAACCTCGTCAAGGAACTCGCGGGCAACCCCGCCTCCGGCAATGTCGGCATCGCGCACACGCGCTGGGCCACACATGGTGCGCCGACAACAAGCAACGCGCACCCGCACGCGACGGGCGAGGTCGCGCTGGTCCACAACGGAATCATCGAGAATTTCAAGCCGTTGCGCGAGGCGCTCCAAGCGCGCGGGCGCAGCTTCGAGAGCGAGACTGATACCGAGGTTGTCGCGCATCTGGTGAGCGAGCAGGTCGAGGCGGGCTTGTCGCCGCAAGAGGCGGTGCAGGCGGTGCTGCCGCAGCTGCGCGGGGCCTTTGCGCTCGCCATCGCCTTCCGCCAGCATCCCGACCTGCTCATCGGCGCCCGCCTCGGCTCGCCGCTCGTCGTCGGTTATGGCGAGGGCGAAACCTATCTCGGCAGCGACGCGCTGGCGCTCGCGCCGCTGACGCAGAAGATCGCCTATCTCGACGAGGGTGACTGGGTCGTCATCACCCGCGACGGCGCACAGATTTATGACAGCGTGAACAACCCGGTGACGCGCGAGATCACGACCAGCGGCGTCACCGCCGCCGCGGTCGAAAAGGGCAATTACCGCCACTTCATGCAGAAGGAGATTTTCGAGCAGCCGACCGTGGTCGCGCAGACGCTGTCCTCCTACATCCGCCCACTCGAACAGACCGTTGCGCTGCCGCAGATGGAATTCGACCTGAGCGCGATCGACCGCATCACGATCGTCGCTTGCGGCACCAGTTTCTATGCGGGCATGGTCGCCAAATACTGGTTCGAGACCTTTGCGCGCGTCCCGGTCGATATCGATGTCGCCAGCGAGTTCCGCTACCGCGACCCGGTGCTGCAACCCGGCGGGCTCGCGCTGTTCATTTCGCAATCGGGCGAGACCGCCGACACGCTCGCGGCGCTGCGCCATTGCAAGGCGAACGGGCAGACGATTGCGGTCGTCGTCAACGTCCCGACCAGCAGCATGGCGCGCGAAGCGGACCTGCTGCTGCCGACCCATGCCGGTCCCGAAATCGGCGTCGCATCGACCAAGGCCTTCACCTGCCAGCTCGCGGTGCTCGCCGCGCTGGCGGCGCATCTCGCGCTCAAAAAGGGCAAGCTCAGCGCCGATGAAGAGCATGAGATCGTCAAACATCTGATCGAGGCGCCCGCCGCGCTCAACGCAGCGCTCAGCCACGACGACGACATCGCAGCGATGGCGCACCTGATCGCCCCCGCGCGCGACGTGCTCTACCTTGGCCGCGGCCCCGACTATCCGCTGGCGATGGAGGGCGCGCTCAAGCTCAAGGAAATCTCGTACATCCACGCCGAAGGCTACGCCTCGGGCGAAATGAAGCACGGCCCGATCGCCCTGATCGACGAATCGGTCCCGGTCATCGTCCTCGCGCCCAGCGGGCCATTGTTCGAAAAGACCGTGAGCAACATGCACGAAGTGATGGCGCGCGGCGGCAAGGTCGTGCTGATCTCCGACGCCGACGGGATCGCCGAGGCCGGCGACGGTTGCATGGCGACAATCGAAATGCCCAAGGTCCATCCGCTCATCGCACCTTTGGTGTATGCGGTGCCGGTGCAGTTGCTGGCGTATCATGTCGCGGTGGCGAAGGGGACGGACGTGGACCAGCCGCGGAATTTGGCGAAGTCGGTGACGGTGGAGTGAGCTGGAATACCACCTGTCACTGCGGCGCCGTCTCGGTGCGTCTCGCCAAGGCGCCCGAGGAAATTGCCGAATGCAATTGCTCGCTCTGCTTCTCGCACGGTATCCTCTGGGCCTATTGTTCACCGCGTGACGTGGTGATCGAGGGTGAGACGCAGACTTATAATCGTGCCGATCGCGAAAACCCCAATTCGGATCTGCATTTCTGCCCGACCTGCGGCTGCGTGACGCACTGGTCGGCGACGGCGGGGCTGATCGAGCGGATGGGCGGCGCGGTCGATATGATGGGCGTCAACATGCGGCTGTTCAATCCGTCGCAGCTCAGCGGATTGAAGCTCAGCTTTCCCGACGGGCGCGATTGGTCGGGCGAGGGGGCGTGGGGCTATGTCCGTGATCCCGAACTCATGCGCTGACGATTGTCCGGGGCATCGGCTCTACTGTTCCGCCCACCGACAGAGGTTGAAAACTAATACCGCATACGGTATCATATTGAAATGAGCAAAGCGTACAAGCTGCTGGATCAGATGCGTCGCAATCCCGCTGGGGACTGGACGATTGAGGATATTCAGAAGCTTTGTGACCGGCTCGGCTGGGCGTGTCTGCCGCCAACAGGCGGCGGGTCGCATTGGAAAGTGGCGGTACCGGGGAGCGACACGATCCTAACCATCCCCGCGAAGCGCCCGATCAAACCGGTCTATATCCGCAAGCTCCTGCAATTTGTGAAGGATGGCAAGCATGGTTAAGGCGAAAGCAAAGCAGACCGAATATGCGATCATGGTCGAGCCGCTGGCGGAGACCGACGGTGGTGGCTGGCTGGCGACTGTTCCCGCGCTTCCCGGCTGCATGGGCGATGGGCCGACTCCAGAGGCGGCATTGGCGGATGCCGAAGCGGCGATCGCCGAATGGCACGACGCGGCGCGCAAGCTTGGCCGTGATGTTCCGGGACCAGCCTCGCTCGGTCAGTGGCGGCAGCGGGTTCCGCGTTCGCTGCACGAAAAGCTGAAATTGGTTGCGGCGCGTGAAGGGGTTTCGCTCAACGCCTATGTCGCGAACATACTTGCTGAAAGTGTGGGTCGATCAGCTTAGGCAAACGGCCCAATTCATCCGGCGGTCACCCTACCGTATTCGCCTGCGCCAGAATCGACGCCGCGATCTCCTCGATCGTCCCCGCGACCAGCAGCGGCGCGCCGCCGACCATGCCGACTTGGGTCTGGCCATTTTCATAGTCGCGGAGCCAGGCGACATTTTCGGCGACGACCAGATAATTGCCGCCGCGCGACTTGAGTTCGATGAATTTCATGCCGATGTCTCCTGTTCGTTCAGGCTCTAGGTACGAAGTATGAAGATTGTAGGATTCTGATGAGCTTCGCTGCGATCATTTTCGATTTCGATGGCGTGATCGCCGACAGCGAAGTGCGCGCGAACCATTCGCTTGCTGAAAGCCTGACCGCGGTCGGCATGCCGTCGAGCTATGACGAGTGCCTGCGCGACTATTATGGCCATAACTGGCAGGAAACGCAGCGGCGGATTGAGGCGCGGTTCGGCCGCCCACTGCCCGCCGATTTCCTCGCGACGCTGGGGTCGCTGCCGCGCGCGATCGCGTCATCCAGCCGCGCCGAATATATTGGCTGGGCGCTCGGGTTGTTCGGACTGGGGCATCATTTCGGCGATCATGTGTACAGCGCCGACGGGTGGGATCGCGGCAAGCCGTTTCCCGACATCTACCTCGCCGCCGCCAACGGGTTGGGCGTCGACCCGGCGCTATGCCTGGCGATCGAGGATTCGCCGACCGGGGCGCAGGCGGCGCTGGCGGCGGGGATGACGGTGATCGGCTTTTGCGGCGCCGGGCATATCGTCGATCGCGCGGCGCATGGCGACATGCTGCGCGCGGTCGGGGTGCATCATGTAGCACTAACTTTTGGTGAGATTGAGAGGCTGACGGTTGTTGCACGATAGTCCTCCCTGTGGCGCAGCCATGGGGAGGGGACCGCTCGCGCAGCGAAGGGTGGAGGGGCATTGCAGCGGTAGCGCCAAAGCCCCTCCGTCAGCGCTACGCGCTGCCACCTCCCCATGGCTTCGCCACGGGGAGGATATTTGCTGCAAAAAACGCTGTCCTACAAAACCCGGCTGGATTAGCCTCACACCCTGTTCGGTCCCGAGCGCGGGACGACATATGCAATCGCGCGTGAAGTTGCGCAGTTTTCTGCGGCTTTGCCGAAACCGCCCCAAGGAGAGCGCCATGTGTACCGAAGACACCGAAGCCGATCTGGATCGCGCCGGAATGGCGGTGGGTCGCCGCAGCTTTGCCTCGCTGGCCGGGGCTGGCGCGTTGATCGCGGCACTGCCCGCGCGGGCGATGGCGGGGAAACCGGTGAAAGGCCGCGACGTCGAGATTACGACGGCGGCGGGCATCTGCGACGCCTATTTCGTCGCGCCCACCAGCGGCAAGCATCCGGGGGTGCTGATCTGGCCCGACATCCGCGGCCTGCGCCCAGCCTTTCGCCAGATGGCCGACCGGCTGGCGGGTGAGGGCTATGCGGTGCTGTGCGTCAATCCCTTCTACCGCTGGCAGAAATCGCCGGTGGTTGATGCCGCGAACGATTGGAGCAATCCTGCGGTGCGCGAAAAGCTGTTCGGTTATCTGAAGCAGCTGAACAAGCCCGCGGTGGAAACCGATGCCGCGGCGCATCTCGCGTTTCTCGACGCGCAGAAGGAGGTCGACAAGACACGCAAGCTTGCCACCACCGGTTACTGTATGGGCGGGCCGATGACGATCTACACCGCGGCGTTGAAACCCGACCGCGTCGGCGCGGCGGCGAGTTTCCATGGCGGCGGGGTTGGTGCCGACAAGCCCGACAGCCCGCATCTGCTGATCCCCGGCACGCGAGCGGGCTATCTGTTCGCGATTGCCGACAATGACGACAAGGAAACCCCGAACGAAAAGGTCTTGCTGAAGGCGGTGCTCGAACCGCGCAAGCAATGGCACGAGGTTGAGGTGTATGCAGGTGCGATGCACGGCTGGTGCCCGCCCGATGGCCGCGCTTATAATGAAGCGGCAGCGGAAAAGGCGTGGGGACGGATGCTCGAGCTGTTCAAGGCGAGTTTGTAGCGCCCACCGCTTTAATCCGTTCGTGTCGAGCGAAGTCGAGACACTTATCTGTGGCACAAGCCTTCACGGTGTCTCGACTTCGCTCGACACGAATGGAACGGAGATTAGGCCGTGCCGCTCAGTGCGCGTGCGCGCCGCCGCTCGCGGCGTAGCTCGCATAAACGCGCTGGCCGCCGCTGCCGAAGGTCATCACCTTGTACGCCTCACGGTGGTCGCCATGCTCCATCCCGGGCGATCCCATTGGCATTCCGGCGACCGCAAGGCCTTTGACGCCCTTGGGCTTTTCGCGAAGCAGGCGGGCGATTTCCTTGGCGGGGACATGGCCTTCGATCACATAGCCGCCGACGAGCACGGTGTGACAGCTGCGCAGCGCCTGCGGCACGCCTTGTTTGTCCTTGATCGCAGTGATGTCGGTCGAATTGACGATCACCGCCTTCTGCCCGAACGACGCCTTCACCTGTTCGAGCCATTTGAGGCAGCAGCCACAGCCCGCGTCGCGGAACATCGTCGGGTTCGCGGCGTGGGCAACACTGATGGTGGCGGAGAAGGCGGCGAGGGCGAAGAAAGCGCGGCGGGCGGGGGACATGGCGGGGTTCCTTGTTGAATTCGAACGAAGAGTAGCAGCCGCGGCGCGCCGCACAAGCGGTTCAGCCCATCGGATAAAGGATGTCTTTGCTCACCTTATGCAATGCGGTCATCACCTCATCGCTCAGCACCAGATCCATCGCATCGAGGATCGGCTGGAGCTGGTCATCGGCGCTGACCCCGACGATCGTCGAGGCGACGAAGTCATGCTGTTTCGACCAGGCAGTCGCCATCGTCACCGGGTGCAGCCCGGCGTCGGCGGCGATCTGTAGATAGCGCGCGGTCGCGGCAAGGCTCTTCTCGTTGACGAAACGCTGGCCCATCGCGGCCTGCCGCCCCTCCATCGCAAGGTATCGCGAGAAGCGCGCACCTTTGGGCGTCGCGCCGCCCTGATATTTGCCCGACAACACCCCGCCGGCGAGCGGCGAATAGGGGATCAGGCTGACGCCTTCCTGGCGACACACCTGTTTCAGCTCATCCTCGAAACGGCGGTTGTTGAGGCTGAAATTATTCTGGATCGTGTGATAGCGCGCGACACCAAGCTTTTCCGACGCGGCGAGCGATTTCATGAGCCCCCAGCTCGTTTCGTTCGAGCAGCCGAGGATACGGACCTTGCCGACGCGGACGAGCTCGTCGAGCGCGTCCATCATCTCGTCATAGGGCGCGTCGTGGTCGGGCCAATGGGTCTGGTAGAGATCGACATAATCGGTTTGCAGCCGGGTCAGGCTGTCGTCGATCGCCTGAAAGATGTTCTTGCGGTCGAGCGCGGTCATCCCATTGCGGCACGGCGATTTGAACCACACATGGCTCGGCCCCGATACCTTGGTCGCGAGGATGATCGCGTCGCGCGGCTTGGTCTTCAGCCAGCGCCCGACGATTTCCTCGGTGCGGCCGACCCATTTGACATCGGGCGGAACCGGATATCCCTCGGCGGTGTCGTAGAAGTTGATCCCCGCCTCGAAGCAGCGGTCGAGGATGCGGAACGCCGCGGCCTCGTCGGTCTGGCTGCCGAAGGTCATCGTCCCCATGCAGATGTCGGACACATGGATGGCGCTCTTGCCAAGACGGCGACTCTGCATGGTTCTGTTCTCCGGTCAGAAGAGGGGAGCGCCGTCTTTAGGTTGCGGGATGCAACCTTGCAATCAGATCAACAGCGCGAGCGATCCCACCAGCAAGGCCGCCATCGTCCAGTTGAAAGCGCGCAGCCGCGCCGGACTAGACAGCCAGCCGCGCAACACCTGGCCCATCACCGCCCACAGGCTGGTCGAAGGGAGGTTGATGAGCCCAAAGATCACCGCGACGAGCAGGACCGCGCCCAGATTGCGGTCGGGCGCATAAAGCGCAATCGCGGTCAGTGCCATCGACCAGGCCTTGGGATTGACCCACTGGAACAGCATAGCCTGGACCAAGGTCATCGGCTTGCCGCGCGCGCCGCTTGCGGTGTCGGGGGCTGCGGCATTGGCGATCTTCCACGCGAGCCACAGCAGATAAACCACGCTGACGACCTTGAGCACGGTATTGAGGATCGGGAACAGGTCGAACAATCCCATCAGCCCAAGGCCAACGAGGATGATCATCAGCGTGAAGCCGATGCCAACACCAAGCGCGTGCGGGATGGTGCGGCGGAGGCCGAAATTCGCCCCCGACGCCATCAGCATCATATTGTTCGGCCCCGGCGTGATCGACGAGACGAGGGCGAAAGCGGAGAGGGCGAGGAGCGTGGTCTGGTTCATGGGCGCAACATAATGCGTTTCCGCGAGGCACGGGTTGCAAAGAATGGCGCCGATCGCTTATCATATGCAATCTATGAGCAAGATGGACGATATTGGTCGCAAGATATTGCGCGAACTGTCAAAGGACGGACGAATCTCGAACCTCGAACTTGCCGAGCGCGTCGGGCTGTCGCCCTCGGCGTGCCTGCGGCGGGTGCAGGAACTGGAGCGCAGCGGTGTAATCACCGGCTATCGCGCCATCATCGATCCGGCGAAGCTGGGGATGGGCTTCCTCGCCTATGTCACTGTCGGGCTGTCGACCCATACCAAGAAGGCGCAGGCCGATTTCGAGGCGGCGATGGCGGGGGCGCCCGAAGTGCGCGAATGCCACAATATTACCGGCGCCATCGAATATCTGCTGCGGATCGAAACCACGGATCTGGCGGCGTACAAGCATTTCCACACCGAAGTGCTCGGCGTACTGCCGCAGGTGCATTCGATCAGCACTTATGTGGTGATGGATTCGACGAAGGATGAGCGGGCGTAGGGTCCAAAGCCCCGTCATTGCGAGGAGCCGAAAACGACGCGGCAATCCAGAGCCTGCGTAAACCGCTCTGGATTGCTTCGCTTTGCTCGCAATGACGAAACCAAAGGTTGAACCGCAGGCCTACCAACCGCATATCCGTTTCATGACGAAACTTTCCTTCCTCGACCTCGTACCCGTCATCGATACCGGCACGATCGCCCAATCGCTCGCCAACGCCGCCGATCTGGCCAAGGATGCTGAGGCGCTCGGCTACCAGCGCTATTGGGTTGCCGAGCATCATGGCATGGCGGGGATCGCGAGCGCGGCCACCGCGGTCGTGCTGGCGCATATCGGGCAGGCGACGTCGACCATCCGGATCGGGTCGGCGGGCATCATGCTGCCCAACCATGCGCCGATGGTGATTGCCGAACAGTTCGGGACGCTGGAAGCCTTGTTCCCCGGCCGAGTCGATCTCGGCCTCGGGCGCGCGCCGGGGTCGGATCAGCGGGTCGCGCGCGCGCTGCGCCGCACGCTCGCCAGCGACGAGCGGCAGTTTCCGCAGGATGTGCTCGAGCTGCAAGCCTTTCTGGCGGGCGACGAGCAGCTGGGCATTACCGCGGTGCCGGGGGCAGGGACGCATATCCCTCTTTGGATCTTGGGATCGAGGACCTTTGGTGCGCAGCTCGCCGCGATGCTCGGGCTGCCCTATGCCTTTGCCAGCCATTTCGCGCCGGATGCGCTGGACGAAGCACTCGACATCTACCGGCGCCAATTCAAACCGTCGGCGCAACTCCCGGAGCCCTATGTCGCCGCGGCGTTCAATAGCTTTGCCGCGGATACCCGCGAGGAGGCTGAGTTGCTGGCATCGTCGCAGCAGCAGGCGTTCGTGGCGCTGCGCACTGGCAATCCGGGGAAAATGAAGCCTCCGCTCGCGGGTTATAAAGACAGCCTGCCGCCGAACGCGCGCGCGATCCTCGACCATGTGCTGCAATGTTCGGCGGTTGGCACTGCCGACGATATTTCCGCTGGCTTGCGGGCCTTTGTTGCCCGGACGCGCGTTGACGAGGTGATCATCGCTTCATCGATGTACGATCATGCTGCGCGCAAGCACTCGCTGGCGCTGACGATGGCCGCGGCGAAACAGCTTTAGCGCATATTCGTCATCCCGGCGAAGGCCGGGATCTCGCCCTAGAGTTATCTCGCGCCGGTGAGATCCCGGCCTTCGCCGGGATGACGGATTAATTGACCGGCGGATCGGCGGGTTCGGGCCGGAAGGTCAGACTTGCGAGCCGCCAAGCCAGTTCATTGCCGAGCAGATCTTCGGCGGTCGGGATCGCCTTTGGCGGCGCGCAATCGACTTCGGCGGCAATGTAGCGGCCCGTTTCGCGTAACCGGACATCGACGTCGCCGAATTGCGCCTTAAGCGCCGCCGTCAGCTGTTCGGCATCCTCTGACAGGTCATTCGAGTCGAGTGAGCGGGGGGTGCCGTCGAGCAGTTCGGCGACCGCCTTTTCCAGGGCGCCGATCGCGTCCTTGATGATGGACAACGAAATGAACAGCGCCGCGGCGGCGTCGGCCCACCACTAGCCCAGACCGATGCCGATGATACCGGCGATGCCCGCCAACCCGGTCTGCCAGTCGGCCTTTTGCATCAACGCGTCGGTGTGGAGCACCTTGTCGCGGATGCGCGTCGCGATCGGATGTTTGATGTGACCGAGGATCAACGGCGGCACGACCGAATAGGCGAGCGCGGCGATCATCAGCCAGCCGAGCCAGATCGTGTGGCCGAAGAGCGTGATGCCGCCGACGGTCGGATGCTCCTGCCGTACCAGCGCGGTGACGCTTTCATAGGCGAGGAAACCGCCGACCGAGAGCAACGCGGTGGCGGCGACCAGAAAGGCGAGGCTGTTGGCGCGGCGATAGCCGAAGGGGAAGCGCCGATTGGGTTGCTTGCGTTCCCAGTGGATCGACAACAGGAACACGATTGCGGGGACCAAGCTGAGTACATCCTCAATCACCGCGGCCTTCATCGCCTGGCTGCTGCCCATGACCAGCGCCATAACGGCGACGACGCTGATCATCCAGGCAAGTGTCCACCATTCGAGCCGTTCGCCATGGCGAACGTCGTCGGCGATCGCTGCAGGAATGCCGCCGTGGAGGCTCATTGGCCCAGCTCGGCGATCGCGCGATCAGTGGCGAGGATCAGGGCGTTTTCACCGTTGCGGCGAGCAATGCGGAGAACCGGTTGTTTGCTGTCATCGGGTTCGTGGCGTCCGACGGGTTTCGACAGCGCGACCTCGGCCTGCCACGGCGACGCCTTGGCGAAATGGCCGACGACGGCATCGACCTTGCCCTCCTCCAGCCAACGCAAGGCATGCTCGCCGTGCCCCGAGATGCGCATGAGGCGAGCATCGTGGCTTCGTGCATAGGTGCGGAGCATAGCGAGCGCTGGAGCGGCGTCGGGCGTCGCCGGCAAAACCGCGATCCGCATTTCGCCGGTCCGCGTCATCCGCTCGGTTGTCCCCGACGCGTCGCGCGGCAAGGTACCACAGCCGGTGAGCGCGAGGAGAACAAACGGAAGGGGCCAAAGCAGCGGTTTCACTCAGCGCGAACGCAAGCGCCGTGGCATGGTTGCACCGTGCGCGCCGTGTTGACGCACCTCGCGCTGGGGCAGTATAGGGGCGGCCCGACCAAGGGCGGCCCAGCGGGGTCGCCTTTTTACTTTTGTCTGAAAGGTGCCTGCCATGTCGATCACGCCGCTGATGCCCGTTTATCCCCGGTGCGGTGTGCGTCCGGTGCGCGGCGAGGGTGCCTATCTGATCGGCGAGCGCGGCGAGCGCTATCTGGATTTCGCCAGCGGCATCGCGGTGAATCTGCTGGGGCATGGTCATCCGCATCTGACCAAGGCGATTCAGGAGCAGGCGGCGACGCTGATGCACGTGTCGAACCTGTACGGTAGCCCGCAGGGCGAGGCCTATGCCGCGCGGCTGGTCGAGAATACGTTTGCCGACACGGTCTTCCTGACCAATTCGGGCGCCGAGGCAGTCGAATGTGCGATCAAGACCGCGCGCGCTTATCATTCGAGCGCGGACAACGCGCACAAGCACACGCTGATCACCTTCAATAATGCCTTCCACGGACGTACGCTGGGGACGATTTCGGCGACAAATCAGGAAAAGCTGCGCAAGGGTTTCGATCCGCTGCTGCCCGGTTTCGCCTATGCGCCGTTCGATGATTTGAATGCGGCGCTCGATCTGGTCGACGACAACACCGCAGGCTTTCTTATCGAGCCGATCCAGGGCGAGGGTGGCATCCGCCCGGCGTCGCAGCCCTTCCTGCAGGGATTGCGCGACATCTGCAACGAGCGCGACCTGATGCTGGTGTTCGACGAGGTCCAGTGCGGCGTCGCGCGCACCGGTTCGCTTTATGCCTATCAGGAATTCGGCGTCACCCCCGACATTATGGCCAGTGCCAAGGGCATCGGCGGCGGTTTTCCGATGGGCGCGTGCCTCGCCACCGAGAAAGCAGCGCGCGGCATGGTGATCGGTACGCATGGGTCAACCTATGGCGGCAACCCGCTGGCTTGTGCCGCAGGACAGGCGGTGCTCGACGTCGTGCTGGAGGACGGATTTCTCGACGGCGTGAAGGCGACCGGCGAGCGGCTGCGCGGGGCGCTTGAGCAGCTGATCCCCAACCATGACCAGCTGTTCGAAAGCGTGCGCGGCATGGGGCTGATGCTCGGGCTCAAGCTGCGCTCGGACAGCCGCGCCTTTGTCGCGCATCTGCGCGACCATCACGGGCTGCTGACCGTCGCGGCGGGTGACAATGTCGTCCGCGTGCTGCCGCCGCTGAACATCGAACAGAGCCATATCGACGAGTTTATCGAGAAATTATCAGCGGGCGCGGCGAGCTACACGCCGCCCGAGTCCTGATGTTGTCCGTTCCTGCAGAACGGAGGGGCTGATGCCCAATTTCCTGAACCTGGCCGACGCGGGTGGCGATGCGGTTGCGGCGATGATTGCCGATGCGATCGATCGCAAGGCGGCGCGCGCGGGCTGGCCAAAGGCGAAACCCGACGCCGATGCGCCGCTCGCCGATCATGTGCTGGCGATGGTGTTCGAGAAAAACTCGACACGCACACGTTGTTCGTTCGACGTCGCGATCCGCCAGCTCGGCGGGGTGCCGATGATCCTCGACGCCGGGACGACCCAGCTTGGCCGCGGCGAGACGATCGCCGACACCGCGCGCGTCCTGTCGCGTTACGCCGATGCGATCATGATCCGCACCGACGATCATGCCAAGATCGAGGAGCTCGCCGAATTTGCGAGCGTTCCGGTGATCAACGGCCTGACCGACCTGTCGCATCCGTGCCAGATCGTCGCCGACTTGCTGACGATCGTCGAGCAGGGCAAGGCGTTGCCGGGGCTGGAACTGGCATGGCTCGGCGACGGCAACAATGTTTTGTCGTCGCTGATCGAGGCCGCAGGGCTGTTCGGTTTCAACGTCCGCGCCGGTTGCCCGCAGGGCTATGGACCCGACGCGAGCTTTGTTGAAGCAGCGCGCGCCAAGGGTGTTCGCATCGATATCATGGCGGACGCGCGCGAAGCGGTCGCGGGCGCCGATCTGGTCGTCACCGACACCTGGGTGTCGATGGGGCAGGACCATGCCCACAACAAGGTGGCGGCGATGGCGCCGTTCCAGGTCGACGAAAGGTTGATGACGGGCGCCAAGGGCGACGCGATCTTCCTCCACTGCCTGCCCGCGCATCGCGGCGACGAGGTTGTCGATGCGGTGATCGACGGGCCGCAGTCGCGGGTGTGGGACGAAGCCGAAAACCGCGTCCATGCGCAGAAATCGATCCTGTTGTGGGCGATGGGGAAGCTGTGAGTTTGATGGTGTGAGCGACGAAATTATCGAGACCTGGTTTGACCAGCCGTTGCTGTTCACCATCGCCGCGCGCCATGTGCGCGGGCGGCTGGTGCGGCTGGGGCCGACGCTGAACACGATCATCGCGGCGCATAATTATCCACCAGTGGCCGAAAAGCTACTTGGCGAGGCGCTGGTGCTGACCGTGCTTCTCGGATCGACGCTCAAGGACGAGAGCGGCCAGATGACGTTGCAGGCGCAGACCGGCGGCGGGCCAATCGAATTGCTCGTGTGCGATTATCGCGGCGGCGAATTGCGCGGGTACCTCAAGTTCGACGCTGAGCGGCTTGCGGCGGTCGGTCCAGACCCGACATTATTCGCGCTATTCGGCGAAGGCTTCCTCGCGATCACCTTCGATCAGGCGACGACGGACGAGCGCTATCAGGGCATCGTCCCGCTCGAAGGCGCGTCGATCGGCGAGGCAGCCGAACATTATTTCGAGCAGTCCGAACAGATTTCGAGCCTGATCCGGCTCGCCGCGCGGCATGATGCCGAGGCAGGCTGCGTCGCGGGCGGGCTGCTGCTCCAGCATCTGCCCGAGGGCGAGGTCGGGCGCGACCGGCTGCACGTGCGCCACGACACGCCCGAATGGGACCATGCGCGCACGATTGCGGCGACGTTGAAGCCCGAGGAACTTACCGATCCGGCGCATTCGCTGGAAACGCTGGCGTGGCGGTTGTTTCATGAGGATGAGGTGCGCGTCGAGCCGGGGGTCATGGTGTCGCGCGGTTGTCGTTGCAGCACCGACTATTTCGCCGGCGTGCTGGCGCAATTTCCGGAAACCGAGCGGGTCGATATGGCCGACGAAAGCGGGCAGATCGTGGTCGATTGCGCCTTTTGTTCGCGGATTTTCCCGATCCCGCTTCACGAGATTGTTGCACCGAATTGACGACGAAACGGTCTAGGTCAGCGCCGAGTGGTTGAAATCGTCGCGCCGAATGCTTATCTCTATTCAAACGGGGTCGCGCAATAGCCCGCATATGGGCGCCCGATGGATAGGTAAAAATGGCGATCGCTGCTTCCTTGTTTCGATGTTTGCTTGGCGCGTCCGCGCTCGCTGGCGCCACTGCGGTACCCGCGCAGACGCCGTCGCTGGCGATGCTCGACGGGCTGGAAAAGGGCAGCTGGCAGCTGCGCGAACGCGGCAGTGATGCAGTGTTGCAAACGGTGTGCGTCGGCGACGCGCGGCGGATGATCCAGATCCAGCATCCGCGGGCCAATTGCTCGCGCTATATCATCGAGGACACGCCCAAATCGGTAACGGTGCACTACACCTGTCCCGGTGCGGGGCATGGCCGCACCAGCATTCGCAGCGAGACAAACCGGCTGGTCCAGATCGACACGCAGGGCATTGCCGACGGCAAGCCCTTCTCGCAGGCGATCGAAGCGCGCCGCGCGGGGCCGTGCTGACGCTCACTACGACGCTAACCAGATGTTAACCATCTTGCGCTAATCGGGAGTGGTGACACGCTGATGTGTGTCCTTCTCCCTAACGGCTTTCATGCCGCACTGGGCCGTGTGACCACCGTCACGCGGCCCGTTTCTTTTGGTGCGCCGCAGCAGGCCGCCCCTGCCGCCCCTTGCGCCGTTGCCAGAGCGGGCGTATCGGGCGCCGATGCACGATGTTGCCGGAAAAACCCTGATCGTCCTGTTGTCAGGCGGCCTCGATTCAATGGTGTGCGCGGGGCTCGCGCGCGAAGCCGGCGCGCGCATCGTCGCGCTGACGATCGACTATAACCAGCGCCACCGCGTTGAGCTGGAGTCCGCAGCACGGATCGCGGCGGAGGTGGGCGCCGCCGAACATATCGTCCTGCCGCTCGACCTGCGCCGCTTTGGCGGCTCGGCGCTGACCGCCGACATCGATGTGCCGAAAGATGGTGTCGGTAGCGATGTGCCGGTGACCTATGTCCCGGCGCGCAACCTGATCTTCCTGTCGCTGACGCTGGGGCTGGCCGAAGCGCGGCGGGCGCGGGACATTGTCATCGGCGTCAACGCACTCGATTATTCGGGCTACCCCGATTGCCGGCCCGATTTCATCGCCGGGTTTGAGGATCTGGCGCGGCTCGCAACGCGCGATGGCGATCAGGGGGTCGATTTCCGCATCCACGCACCGCTCCAGCATATGACCAAGGCGAACATCGCTGCCGAGGCGGCGCGGCTGGGGATGGACGCGGGAATGAGCTGGTCGTGCTACGATCCGACACCCGGTGGGCTGCATTGCGGATATTGCGATAGCTGCCGCCTGCGCAGCAAAGGATTTGCCGACGCGGGACTGACCGACCCGACACGCTACGCGGTCGGGCCTGACCGGTGACTTACGCGGTCAAAGAGATTTTCCTGACCTTGCAAGGCGAAGGCGCGCAGGCGGGACGCCGCGCGGTTTTCTGCCGTTTTTCGGGCTGTAATCTGTGGACTGGGCGCGAGCAGGATCGCGCCAAGGCCGTTTGCAAATTTTGCGACACCGATTTTGTCGGCACCGACGGAACGCTGGGCGGCAAATATGCGGATGCCGCGACGCTCGCAGCGGTGATTGCAGAATGCTGGGGAGCGGGCGGCGACGATCGTTATGTCGTGCTGACCGGCGGCGAGCCGATGTTGCAGGTCGATGCGGCGCTGATCGACGCGCTGCACGAACAGAGCTTTACAATCGCGATCGAAACCAACGGGACGTTGGCGGTGCCGCGCAGCATCGACTGGATTTGTGTCAGCCCCAAGGCGGGCAGTGAGTTGGTGCAGTTGAGCGGCGATGAGTTGAAGCTGGTGTGGCCGCAGCCGGGTAGCGACGTTGAAAAGCTCGCGGCACTCGAATTCACGCACCGACTGATTCAGCCGCTCGACGATCCGAACGCGGCGGCGAATGTGCAGCACTGCATCGATCTGGTGATGGCTGACCCGCGTTGGCGGCTGTCGCTCCAGACGCACAAAAGCCTGGGGCTGCGCTAGAACTCAGTCACCCTTCTTTGCCGCACTGTCGGCGGTGATCGCCTTTTTCGCGGCAGGAGCTGGGACGGCGTCGGGGTTTTCTTCCTCTTCGGTGTCCGCGGTTTCATCGTCCGAGCTGTCGGCTTCCGATTTCGCCGCTTCTTTCTTGGTGCCGTCGTCGGGCACGCTGTTGTCGACCGCGGTGCCATCGACGCTGGCGTCGTCGAGAATGATCATCGAATCGCTGACCGAACCCGGCTGCACTTCGACGGCGTCGAGCTTGGTAGTCGTTTTCCCCGCTTGGTCGCCGCTGCCGCAGGCAGCAAGGACGAGGAGCGGGAGCGATGCGAGGAAGATGCGGGTCATGCGCTGGTCCTAATCGGTCGGTCGGAGCTTGTCGAGAAAGGCGGGCAACGTGTGGGCCAGCGCGGCATCAACATCAGTGAAGGACGCAGGCTTGCCCAGCGCGGCGAGGCTGGTAACCGGAAATTCGGCGATGCCGCATGGCACAATGCCGCCAAAATGGGTAAGGTCGGGTGCGACGTTGAGCGAAAAGCCGTGCAGTGTGACCCACCGCTTCACCCGCACCCCGATCGCTCCAATCTTTGCCTCACGGCCATTTTGATCGTCGGTCCAGATGCCAATGCGGCCGTCGGCGCGGCGCGCTTCGACCCTGAGCAGTGCCAGCGCGTCGATCACCCAACCTTCGAGCGCCGACACATAGGCGCGAACATCGCGCCCGCGCTTTGTCAGGTCGAGCTGGACATAGCCGACGCGCTGGCCGGGACCGTGATAGGTGTAACGCCCGCCGCGACCCGCATCAAAAACGGGAAAGCGCGGATCGAGCAGCTCGGCAGGATCAGCGCTGGTTCCGCCGGTGTAGAGCGGCGGATGTTCGAGCAGCCAGATGCGTTCGCTGTCATCGCCAGCGTGGATCGCGGCTGCGCGGGCCTCCATATCGGTCAGCGCCGCGATATAGTCGGTCAGGCCAGAGGAGACGATCCATTCGGGGGGCGGCAGGCTGCTCATTGCGCGGGCTTCCTGCCTTGCCGTGGCGCGCGACACAAGGCTCTGCGCGCTGATCACCGACAGGGGTGGACAGATGCACCGAACAGCGGCACCTTCGCCCGCAATCGGGACATCAGAAAATGACGGGGTATCAATGGTAAAATTCGACATGGGCGCGGCGTGGGACGACAGCGTCCAATTGCTGAAATCGCATACCGCTTTGATCGGCACGATCGCCGGGGTGTTCTTTTTCCTGCCGGCGCTCGCGGTAGCCTGGTTCGGGCCGGTACCGATCGAGCCGCCCGCGGGGGCCAGCGTCGAACAGTCGATGGCGGCGCTTCAACAGACATTTCGCCAAATGATTCCCGGCCAGATCATCGTAGCGCTGACCACTATTGTCGGATCGGCGGCAATCCTGCGATTGTGGCTGGCGCGGAGCGGGATCAGCGTCGGTGAGGCGTTGACGTTCGGGCTGATGTTCTTTCCGACCTTGTTTGCGGTGCAGTTGCTGTCAGGTCTCGCGATCGGCGTCGGGATAATCTTGCTGATCATCCCAGGCCTGTACCTGGTCGGACGGTTGACGCTGGCGGCACCGAGCGTCGCCGATCGCAGCCTGTATAATCCGTTCGAAGCGCTGAAAACCAGCTGGGAACTGACGCGCAACAATGGCTGGGCGATCTTCTTCTTCCTGTTTCTGGTTACGATCGTGATCTTCATCGCCGCGATGATCGTCGGACTGGTCGTCGGCGCGATTGCCGGAACCGGCGATGGGTTTGGCCGGATGCTGGGCGGGGTCGTCGAGGCCGGGTTCGGTGCGATTGGCAGCCTGGTGTCGGTTGCGATTTCCGCTGCGGCGTATCGCCAGCTTGCGACGCGGAAGTCAACGGACGTGTTCCAGTAGCACCGGCTTGCAGGACGACTCTTGGGGAATGGGGTTTAACAACGGGGGAAGCGTGATGACAAAGATGAGCATAGGGGCGGCCTTTTCGGAAACCTTTGCGTTTCTGAAGGCCAATTGGATGCAGATGCTAATTTGGCTGGGCGGCGCGGTCGTTGTCGTTTGCCTGCTCGGCTGGTTGATGTTGCGCAACGCGATGACGACGATGATGATGGCGCAAGGCGATCCATCGGCGGCGTTGGGTTCCCTCGGTTCGTTTTTGCTTTTCGGGATCGTCGCCGGGACAATCGTCTATGCCGCGAGCTTGCTTATCTGGCGCACCGGGCTGGTGGGCGGTGAGCCTGCGAGCGACATCGGCTGGGGTCTGGGCGCCGGCGCAGCATTCATGTTCGCGCAATTCGTGGTTCAGATCGCACTCGTCATCGTCATGTATATCGTGATGTTCATCATCGGCTTGCTGGCGCTGGCACTCTTCGGAGCCAGCGGGATGTCGCTGGAGAGCTTTGCAACCGGGGGCGCGTCAGCCGGTCTGATCCTGTTTGGCGCAATCTTCTATATTGCGCTGATCGCGTTTTTCCTGTGGTTCTACGGCCGTTTGACGGTTGCCGGACCGCTGATGGCGGTCAACCGTTCGTCGAATCCCTTTTCGGCCATGGCTGAATCGTGGAAGCTGACCAGCGCATCGCAATGGACCATCGTCGGATTCTACCTGCTGCTGATCGTCTTGTTCCTGGTGGTCTTTTTCGTCATTTCGCTGGTCTTGGGCGGCGTCATGGCAGCCATGATGACGCCTGATGCAGGTGCAGGTTCGATGATTGGGGCGCTGGTTGTCGCACTGCTGGTGTATGTGCCGATCGTCCTGATCTCTGTGTCAATTCCGGCAGGGATATATCGCTTGATCAGCGCGAAAAGCAGTTCGGACGTATTTGGCTAACGCCAGCGGACCGCGACAATAGCGAAAGGGCGCTCCGGAAACGGGGCGCCTTTTTCTATCTCAGCTCCATTTGGCGAGCGGGGGCAGGCTCATCAGGATCGCGTCGATATTGCCGCCGGTCTTGAGCCCGAACAATGTGCCGCGGTCATAGACCAGGTTGAATTCGGCGTAGCGGCCGCGCCAGATCAGCTGCTCCTCGCGGTCGGCATCGGTGAAGCTCTGGTTCATCCGGCGGCGCACGATTTGGGGAAAGACGTCGAGAAAGGCTTCGCCGACGGCCCGGGTCAGCTGGAAATTGCGGTCGAATTCGGCATCGTCGCCGCATTCGAGATGGTCATAGAAAATGCCACCGACGCCGCGGTGGACGCCGCGGTGCGGGATATAGAAATAATCCTCGGCCCATTTGGCATAGCGTTCATAAACATCGGGGCCAAAGGGCGTGCAGGCGGCGCGCAGCCGCGCGTGGAAGGCGTCGGTGTCTTCCTGATAGGGGATCGGCGGGTTGAGGTCGGCGCCGCCGCCGAACCAGCGTTTGGTGGTGACCAGGAAGCGCGTGTTCATATGGACCGCGGGGACATGCGGGTTTGCCATATGCGCCACCAGGCTGATGCCGGTGGCGAAAAAGCTGGGGTCTTCGCCGGCGCCGTGGATTGATGCGGCGAAGTCGGGGGCGAACTGGCCGCCGACGGTCGAAACATTGACCCCAACCTTTTCGAACACTTCGCCGGTCATTACCCCGCGCACGCCGCCGCCGCCTTCGCCGACCGGCAGCCCATCGGCCTCGCGGTCCCACGGCGTATAGGCAAAGCGCGCTTCGTTGCCCGCCTCGGCTTCGATGCTCTCGAATTCGGCACAGATGCGGTCGCGGAGCGATTCGAACCAGTTGCGCGCGGTCTGCTGTTGCGGGTCGAGCGAGATCATGCCGGAAAGCCTTTCGTTTGCCTGAGCGCCTCGGCCAGCGCGATGCCAGCCGCGACCGCGACATTCAAGGAGCGAAAGCCCGGCTGCATCGGAATCGCGACCCGCGCCGCTACGGCATCATGGACATAAGGCGGCACCCCCGAGGATTCGGCGCCGAGCAACAGGACGTCGTCGGGCGCAAAGGCAAAGGCGGGCAGGGGCGTCGCGCCCGCGGTGGTGAGGAGCACGAGTCTCTGGCCCGCCTTGGCGCTCCAGTCACGAAAGCTGTTCCAGTCGGCGTGGCGGCGAACATTGGCGCGCACGGCATAGTCCATCCCGGCGCGTTTCAGAGCGGCGTCGGAAAAGGGAAAACCGCACGGCTCGATAATATGCGCGGACACCCCGAAACAGGCGGCCGTGCGCAGCGTTGTGCCGACATTGCCAGCGATATCCGGCTGAAACAGGGCGATTTCCATGATATTGCCATAGCGAGGGGCGGGGTGGGAATCGAGGGGCTTTGCTGCATTGCGATGATGGGGTGCCGGAAGGGGAAATTGCCTGTTGGCAAGCCCCGGATGTGCGGCTATCAGGCCCGCAATTCCCGGAGGGGCCGCCGGGGCGCGTCCGTTCGTGCGCGCGCCACAGGGCGACCCGACTTTCCGAGAACTTTGTCAGTTCACCCATGCAAGGGCAGTCGAATGGCCAGTGAATCCGAACTCAATGCCGGCATCGAAGATGGTGTGCGGCGCCGCGACTTTATCAATATAGCGGCGGTGAGTTTTGCCGGGGTTGGCGCGGTGGCGGTGGTGCTGCCGCTGGTTAACCAGATGAACCCGTCAGCCGATGTTTTGGCGCTGTCGACGACCGAAGTCGATATTTCGGCGATCCAGCCCGGTCAGGCGATCAAGACCAGCTGGCGCAAGCAGCCGGTGTTCATCCGTAATCTGGTCGCTGCCGAAATCGAAGAGGCGAAGGCGGTGCCGCTCAGCGACCTGCGCGACCCGCAGACGATCGATGAGCGGACCAAGCCGGGCAAGGAAAATTGGCTGGTCACGCTGGGCGTCTGCACCCATCTGGGCTGCGTGCCGCTCGGCGCTGCCGAGGGCGAGAACAAAGGCGATTTCGGCGGCTATTTCTGCCCGTGCCACGGGTCGCACTACGACACCGCGGCGCGCATCCGCAAAGGTCCGGCCCCGACCAATCTGGTCGTGCCGCCGTATGAATTCACCAGCGACACCGTCGTGATGATCGGCTGAGGAGCGAGATAAGATGAGCTTTCCCTGGGCCAAGCCTTATGAGCCGCAGCATCCGCTGATGAAGTGGATGGACGAGAAATTGCCGATCCCGCGCCTGGTGTATAACGCCACCGGTCCTGGCTATCCCGTCCCGCGCAACCTCAACTATTTCTGGAACTTCGGCGTCCTGGCGGGCGCCGCGCTGATGATCCAGATCATCACCGGCATCATTTTGGCGATGCATTATGCCGCCAATGTTGGGGTCGCGTTCAATTCGGTCGAGCATATCATGCGCGACGTGAACGCCGGCTGGTTCATCCGCTACGCGCATATGAACGGCGCCAGCATGTTCTTTATTGTCGTTTACCTGCATATTTTCCGCGGCCTTTATTACGGTTCTTACAAGGCGCCGCGCGAAATGGTGTGGCTGCTCGGCGTCGTGATCTTCCTGCTGATGATGGCGACCGCGTTCATGGGTTATGTGCTGCCGTGGGGTCAGATGAGCTTCTGGGGCGCGCAGGTGATCACCGGCTTCTTCTCGGCGATTCCGATCGTCGGCGAGCCGGTGCGGCAGTGGTTGCTCGGCGGCTTCGTCCCCGATAACGCCACGCTCAACCGCTTCTTCTCGCTGCACTATCTGCTGCCGTTCGTGATCCTGGGTGTGATCATCCTGCACATCTGGGCGCTGCATATCCCGGGGTCGAACAACCCGACCGGCATTGAGGTGAAGGATGAACAGGACACCGTCCCGTTCCACCCCTATTACACCGCGAAGGACGGCTTCGGGCTCGGCATCTTCCTGTTGGTCTTCGTCGCGCTGACCTTCTTCAGCCCGAACATGCTGGGTCATGCCGATAATTATATCCCGGCCAACTCGCTTTCGACGCCGGCGCATATCGTTCCCGAATGGTATTTCCTGCCCTTCTACGCGATTCTGAAGGCCTTCACCTTCAACTTCCTGTGGATCGACGCGAAGCTGTGGGGCGTCATCGCGATGTTCGCATCGATCGCGCTGCTGTTCTTCCTGCCCTGGCTGGACAGCTCGCCGATCAAGTCATCGACCTATCGCCCGCTGTACCGCTGGTTCTTCTGGGTGCTCGTCGCTGACGTGCTGCTCCTCGGCGTGTGCGGCATGATGCCTGCCGAGCAGCCGTGGGTGATCCTCAGCCAGCTGGGGTCGATCTATTACTTCGCCCACTTCCTGGTCATTCTGCCGATCGTCTCACGGATCGAACGTCCGTTGCCGATGCCGAATTCGATTACCGAAGCGGTCCTTGCCAAACATGCCCCCGACGCCGCGTCGGTTCCGGCAGCGGCCTGAGCGCCAGACTTTAACAGGAGCTGATACAGCCATGGTTCGCCCGCTCGGATTTCTCGTCGGCCTCGGTTTCATTACCGCGCTGGTGCTCGCGATCTTTACGACCCCGCTCAAGAACGAGCCGAATGTCGCCTATTCCTTCGTCAAGGAGCCCCGCCACCTGAAACTGGCAAGCGATGGCTTGGTGCCGCACTGGGACAAGGCGCAATTGCAGCGCGGCATGCAGGTGTACAAGGAGGTCTGCTCGGCGTGCCACAGCCTGAACCTCGTCGCCTTCCGCAACATTCAGGATCTGGGCTATACCGAAGGTCAGGTAAAGACCTTCGCCAAGGGCTTCCAGGTTCCGTCGGTCAACCCGGACACCGGTGAAGTCGCAACGCGCGACGGCTTGGCATCGGATCATTTTCCGGCGCCCTACGCCAATGACGTGGCGGCGCGCGCGGCGAACAACAACGCTATCCCGCCCGACCTGTCGCTAATCACCAAGGCGCGCGAAGGCGGCAAGGATTATATCTATTCGCTGCTGACCGGTTACCAGAACCCGCCGGCGAACTTGCCCGCCGAGCTGAAGCCGGGAACGGGGCTGCACTACAACCCCTATTTCCCGAACCTGAACCTTGCGATGGCTAAGCCGCTGAACGACGGTCAGGTGACCTATGCCGACGGCACCAAGGCGAGCGTTGATCAGATGGCCAAGGACGTGACCGCGTTCCTCGTCTGGACCGCCGAGCCGAAGCTGGTGAAGCGCGTGCAGGTGGGCTGGGCCGTGTTCTTCTTCCTGCTGATCTTCACCGTCCTCGCCTATCTGTCGTACCGCAACATCTGGGCCGACAAGAAGCATTGAGCAATTGAGGCAGGGCGATTGTGACCGCATGATCGCCCTGCCGCGCCAGCCCGACCTCGACCTCGCGTCGCTGGTCCGCACCATTCCCGACTTTCCCAAGCCGGGTATTCAGTTTCGCGACATCACGACCTTGATCGGGGACGCCGCCGGTTTTTCTGAAAGCGTGCGCCGCTTGAGCGCACTGGCCGCCGTCCACCGCCCCGATTTCATCGTCGCGGTCGAGGCGCGCGGCTTTCTGTTTGGCGCGGCGATGGCGACTGCGATGGGGTTGGGGCTTGTTCATGTGCGCAAGGCCGGCAAGCTGCCCGGCGTGACGATTGGGGTCGATTATCAGCTCGAATATGGCGTAGACCGGCTGGAACTGCACGAAGGTGCGGTGCTGCCGGGCCATCGCGTCGTGCTCGTGGACGATTTGCTCGCGACCGGCGGGACAATCCTCGCGACCGCAGAATTGATGCGCAGCGTCGGGGCTGAAGTAGCGGCCGCGCTGTTCGTCATCGACCTACCCGATTTGGGCGGTTCGGAGCGGTTAGGGGCGGCTGGGCTGCATTGTGAGACGCTGATCGCGTTTGACGGGGATTAGGCCGCTGTGGTTTGGGGAGCGGACGTTCGTCACCTGATCCAAAGTTCAGGAAAGTTCAGCCTTGTGCGCGCCGCGATGTGGACCTGTTGCTCCGTCGAAGTCGCCCCGACGCTCACGCATTTTGCCCGCCGCGAGCGACGACCTGATCCGCAAAAAGCGGGAGCCGAATGAAGGCTGGCACAGCCGAATAATGTAGGAAAGGCCTTTTTGGAGGTGATGTCTGTTTTGGGGTGGAGAGCTGACGTTCTCAGTATCCGTAGAATTCCGGTCTTTTGAGAATTGCGTCAACTGACGACCCGCGTCTTCTACGTCGATCAGGGTAAGCAGGCGGATCATTTCAGCACGATCTCTCGATATTGCAGCGCCTTCGAAACTGTCCATTAAGCCGGCGTCGAAAAGCCGCTCGTTGACCGTCATTCCTGCATAGCGGCTTTGATCAGTCATAAAGTTAAGATAAGCGACATGTCGATTGTCCACAACTGGTCGTTAGCGGACGACCGTTCTTTTACGCCGCGCAAACAAAAAGGCCCGCGCCGAAGCACGGGCCTTTTTGCGGTCACATCGTCACACGCCGTCAGAACGGCACCCAATTCTGCTTCTTGCGGAACTTCATATAGCCGACGTTGGCGCCCAGTCGCGCCCCGACTCCGACGCGGATCGGGATCAGGACGACGTCGCCGCGGCGCAGGTAGCTGGCGTTGAAGCCGCCCAGCAGATAGGCGGCGCCTTCGCCCGCCGGATAGCGCTTGTAGAGCTCTTCGCTGTCGAAGAGGTTGTAGACCAAGACGAAGGTGTTGCCTGCGTTGGCGCCCGCGTCGAAACCGATCGACGGCCCGGTCCAGTATGCGGGCAGTTCGCCCTCGATCTTGTGGTGCAACGTGCCCGACCCATAGCGCACGCCGAGCACCAGCGCGCCCCCGGCTTCGCGGCCAACGATATAAGCGTTGGGTTCGCCCTGCTTCTTGAGGATGTCCTCGATGAGACCTGCCAGCCCTTGCGCACCTTTGCCGAACACACCCTCGGCGGCGCCGATCAGGTCGTCCTGCTTGTAGGTGGCGGTATCCTCGGTGATGACCGTGGTTGTCGTCATGTCGCTGGGGGCTGCGGTGCCATCGGCGGTCGCCGCACTAGTCTGCTGGTCACCGGTGGCGAGGTCGCTGTCGTAATTGATCACTTCGTCGGTAGAATCGCTCGACACCGGCGGGGGCGGGGCGGGATTGTCGAGATCGGAATCGATCGTCGTATTGGGATCGATCTCGCGCATCTGCGCCGCAGCGGGAACCGGCGAAAGCACAAGGCCGAGCGAGGCCATGGCCGCCAAGGCAAAGCTGGTGAATGTTTTTCGCATGTCTGACCCCCAAAATTCGAACGGCGCGTGCGCGCCGAGACCGGCATTAATCATGACTCGGTTTGCGCGGCGGGCAATGAACCGGCGATGACCCGAGTCGATTTTGCGCCAGACTGAATCGATAACGCGCCAAAATGCTCTGCACCGGCGAAATTTTGCGCAATCTTAGGCGTTGCGGGGCGCGAGGTGCATGGCTATAGCGACCCGCCTAGGCCAACTGTCGTTAGCGCGACAGACCATGCGGAGACGTGGGTGAGTGGCTGAAACCAACGGTTTGCTAAACCGTCGTGCTGTGAATGCGGCACCGAGGGTTCGAATCCCTCCGTCTCCGCCATTTTTCCCATCTAAATAACTGAAAAAAGGTTATAATTCAGAAGCGCATTTTCCGCTATCTGGCCCACGAATGGCGCGCGATGCCGTATTAGCTGTCGGCCCAGCGACGCAGCAGATTGTGATAGACACCGGTGAGTTCGATCACCGACCGGTCTTTGCCGCCCAAGTCGCCGGTTAGCCGCTGGACCGCGCGATCGAGGTCGAACAGCAGGCGCCGCGCCTCGGTATCGCGCACCATCGACTGGATCCAGAAAAAGGACGCCACGCGCCGACCGCGCGTGATGGGGGTGACCCGGTGCAGGCTTGAGGATGGATAGACGACGGCGTGGCCCGCGGGCAGCTTGATACGCTGGACGCCATATTGATCCTCGACCAGCAGTTCGCCGCCGTCATAATTTTCGGGGGCTTCGAGGAAGACGGTGATCGACAGGTCGCTGCGCATTCGAAATTCGCTGCCGCGTTTCAGGCGAACCGCATTGTCGACATGCGTGTCGAATTCCTGTCCCTCGCCATAGCGGTTGAACAACGGCGGAAAGATCTTGAGCGGCAGCGCTGATGCGAAAAACAGCGGCGACCGACCGAGTGCGTCGAGAATCATTCGTCCCGCCCGCCGCGCGGCGTCGCTGTCTTCGGGGAGCTGCTCATTGTTCTTGGCCAGGGCGGCCTGATGACCCGACGTTACATGGCCATCGACCCATGCGGCGCCATCGATGATCCGCCGAATGCCGGTCAATTCGTCGGCGGTCAGGACATCGGGGACTTCAATCAACATGGCGGGATCCCTTTGGCGATACCCGACGGGCTGCCATAGCTTGACGTCCTTAGCAATGGCCGGAACGGAAGCGCGGCCGCGCATTCCCGGGCCGCCTTCGGCCGCGGCAAAGGTGATGCCGGGGACGGTCGCCAGTATGTCACGCAACGTAAGCTGATTCTGCTGCTCGATCGTTTTGCCGGTGATGACGGTCACCGTCTGCGGTGTGTCGCGTACCGACCGGGTCGATTTGGGCGATTCCTGTTGAGTCGCTACCGCCCTTCGAGCCACCAGCTTTGGCGCCAGCCATAGGTGCTGGCGATCGGTGCGCCTGCCGCATTGGTCGCAGGTTTGAAACGAAAGCGCTCCTCAATCAGGCGGCACGTCGTGGCATCGAGCCCCGCGTCGCCGCTTGAGCGGCTCACACGGCATCCAGCGACTCGTCCGGTCGGCTCGATCGTGAAACGAACTTCGACCTCGCCGCCAATGCGCGCGCGTCGGGCGGCAGCAGGATAGTCACGGTCCTGAATCGTGCCGCTTTGCCAAGTTGCTTTGCTGCCGCCACCGGTGCCGCTGCCCGACCCGCCAGCGCCGGTGCCGTCACCGCGCCCGCCGGCGCCCGATCCGGCGCCGGGATTGGGTGCGGCGCCCGCCGATGCGTCCTGGCCCGCGCCGGACTGTGGTGCGGCAGCGATAGGAGGCGTGATCGGCGGCAGTTTCGGCTTGGGTGCAACGGCGGTCGCGACCTTGGCGTGCTGGTTCGCTGCGGAGGCTTTGCCGCTCGCTACATTGCTGGCGACAGTTTGCGGCACGACCGGCTCGGGAGGCGGCGCTGGAATGGCGATAGCAGAGATGGCTTCGGTCACCTTGCGGACTAAATTGAGGTCGAGGCCGCTGGCGAAACCCAGACCGACCGCAAAAACAACGAACAGCGCGGCGCCGCCCGATGCCATCCGCTGCCGCCTGGAAATTCGCCCGGTGTACGCCATTGGCCACCCCAAAATGCGCGCCGGTGCGCGCCTATGGCCGCCCGATTAGAGGAAATCGTCTAACGTGGACATGAACCGGTCGAACTGGTCGTGGTGTAGCCAGTGACCGGCGTCTTCGAACTCGATCACCTGTGCGGTGTTGAAATGCGCGAGCCGTCCGTCGCGTTCAGGGTTCGATGCCCAGCTGTTGGCTCCGTACAGCAGCAAGGTGGGGCAGGTGATCGCGCCCCACAGTGCCGCAATGTCCTCCTGCGGCATATCGAATGCGGGCCAGACGTTGAGATAATTATCGAATTTCCAGCTCCAACTGCCATCCTCGTTGCGGCTGATGCCATGGACCGTCAGGTGGCGCGCCTGCGCCTCGGTTAAATAGCTGTTCTCGCCCATCATCCGCGCCAGCGCTTCATCGAGGGTGGCATAGCGGCGCGGGGTACGCCCGGCGGCCTGGCGCTTGTCATCGATCCATTTGCGGAAGCGTTCGGCATAGGGCGTGCTCGCGCGCTCGGCGATGATTTTGGGCGACGGGCCGAGTCCCTCGATCGCGACCAGCTTGCGGACATTCTGCGGATAGAGGCCGGTATAGCGCAGTGCGATGTTGCCGCCCATTGAATGCGCGACGATGCTGATCGGTCCCAGATCAAGCTGATGGATCAACTGCGCCAGATCATAGACGAAGCCGTCCATCGCGTAATTGCCGTCGGGCGACCAAGCGCTGTCGCCGTGCCCGCGCAGGTCGGGGGCAATGATATGATAGCGATCGCGCAGCTTTTCGGCGACCCAATCCCAATTGCGGCAATGGTCGCGACCACCATGAACAAGCAGCAGCGGCGGCGCGCCGCGATTGCCCCAATCGACATAGTGGAGCTTCAGCCGCTGCGAGATGAAGCTGTTCGAAGTGGGGCCGGCACTTGCCATCGGATCGTCCTTGCTGTCTGTTCCCGTTGCAAAAGGCGACCGATCGCAATCCGTCAACCCCGCATCATCACCGATATGTGGACGATAAACGCCAAGGGAGAGAAGCATGACGACATTCCGAGACAATCTGTTGGCCGGAAAGACGGCGTTCGTTGCCGGCGGTACGAGCGGCATCAATCTGGGCATCGCCAAGCGCTTTGCGCAGCTGGGCGCCAAGGTTGCGGTGGTGGGGCGCGACCCGGATAAGGCGTCGCGCGCGGCGGCGGAGATCGGCGCGAGCGCGATCGGGCTATCAGCCGATGTCCGCGACTATGCCGCAATTCGCGGCGCAATGGAGCAGGTCGCCGATCAGCTCGGCCCGATGGATATCGTCATTTCGGGCGCGGCAGGCAATTTCCTGGCCCCCGCACTTGGCATGTCGGCCAACGCCTTTCGTACCGTGGTCGATATCGACCTCAACGGTACCTTCAACGTATTTCGCGGCTGTCACGACCTGCTCAATCGCCCGGGCGCATCGCTGATCGCGATCACCGCAGGGCAGGCGGTCAACGCCTCGGCGCTACAAGCTCACGCCTGCGCGGCAAAGGCAGGGATCAACCAGCTGATTCGCGTCCTCGCGCTCGAATGGGGGCCGGAGGTGCGGGTGAACGGCATTTCGCCGGGGCCGATTGCCGATACCGAAGGCATGAAGCGCCTCGCCCCCGATGCCGCGACGCGCCAGTCGCATTTCGACCGTATCGCCATGAAGCGTTGGGGGAAGATCGAGGAGGTCGCCGAATCCGCGGTGTTCCTCTGTTCGCCTGCCGCGGGTTATATCACCGGGACGATCCTCGATTGCGACGGCGGCAGCCAGGTCGGCGACGCATCGCGCGGTGATCTGGCGCGCGGGATGGCTTGAACGCAGACCGGAACCAAAAACGCCGCCAACCCGGCTGGGTGGCGGCGTTTTAGATGGTGGGCGTGGCAAGGATTGAACTTGCGACCCCTGCGAGTTGAACGCGGTTGTCTGCCCTTAGTCATTGCAGGCACAGCATGGCTCGATGCATGTTGTTAGCCGGACGACGATGTTGAAGGCGACCGCACTATGGAATTGGCGCGGTCGCCGGCAGCCGCCCATGCAAGGAGAATGTCCTGCCGGTGCTGCTCTTTTTGTCCGCCATTCGCAAGCCATAGCGCGAGATGAAGGCTGGAGGCCTTTGAAGTGAAAAATTCGACGACGAAGGCGCGGCCCGGCGCTAGCTTTATATGTTCGACGAGCTTTTGAACGGTCTATCGGGCTTCAACGAGGCAGTCGTCAGTTTTCTCAAAAGCGAGCTAGATCGTCTGATTGAGCAAGTGATCACGTGCGAACGCCCAGAAGTTTCTGAAAGCCACAAGATACGAAGTCACAGCCGCGATATGATCTCGAGCGCATCGCATCCTCCGAAGCCCCATTTCCGAGATGATGCAGTTTTCCAGTGAGGGTGAGGCGCGGTGACGGGAAAGCAACGGCACTACGCATCGCTTAAAAATCAAATGGCTGACGGCGCTTTTTTTTCTTGCAGTCGGAAACTGCCAGCGCCAGTTTCGCCGACATGGTAGATTTAATTCATTGGCACAGCTTCGACGGCAAGATGCTCACGCCAGAGTCAACCATTGTCGATCTGGGCGCAAATCGGGGAGAGTTTCTGACTAAGGTCAGCAACACCTTCGGATGCTCTAATCTTGTCGCGGTGGAACCGAACCCAGAGCTTTTCAAGGAGCTCGCGGAGCGTTCTGACCTGATAGCAATCAATGCTGCGGTGGGTGGGTTCAGGGGGAAGACGAGCTTTTCTATAGATCCGAATGACCTTGCATCCCGCGTGGTCGAGGGTGGAACCGGACCGTCGACGGTGACGGTTGAGCTGATCACCTTGGACGATGTTTTTGAGCGCGCCGGAGTAACGAAGGTAGACCTGCTCAAAATCGACATCGAGGGGCAGGAAATCCCAATGCTCGATGCTGTGTCGGATGAAGTGCTGCGGAACATCGCCCAGATCACCATAGAGTTTCATGACTTTTGCGGGTTGGTGCCGAAGAAAGAAGTTAAGCGACTGCTAGCGCGCCTTCAAGGTCTTGGTTTCTACGTCGCGCGTATGTCGCGCGTCGGCCATCAAGACACGTGGCTGGTGAATACAAAATTTAGGCCGATTGGGCTTGGCATGAAGGCGAAGATTCGGCTGCTCAAATACTCTCGCGGGTTTATGCGGGTTTGGCACAAGCTTTCCAAGGGCTCGAACTGGCACCTCGCTTACGATTGATTGCCCCACTCTAAGGGTGGCAAGTGAGCAATAAGGCCGACGTCGCGTCGAACATAGCGCCGAATTGCGGCATGCCGGTCGAGAAAGGTAGATGTAAAAAGCCCCGCAATCTCGTTGGAGAAGCGGGGCTTTTTAATGGTGGGCGTGGCAAGGATTGAACTTGCGACCCCTGCGATGTCAACACAGTGCTCTACCACTGAGCTACACGCCCATCCCTTGGGGTGACGGCCCCCTAATATCCCCGGCCACGCTTGGCAAGCCCTTCGCGTCCGATGCCGTCGTTATTGTTGGCTCGACCGGTCGGCGCGGCCGAACAGATTGTCGACTTCGCGGACCAGGTCTTTCAGGTGGAACGGCTTCGACAGCAGCTTTGCCTGCGGCACATTTTCCTCGGCGCGCAGCGACACGGCGGCAAATCCGGTAATGAACATGACCTGCGTCTGCGGCGCAACCTTGGCTGTGTGCTGCGCGAGTTCGATGCCGTCCATTTCGGGCATGACGATGTCCGATAGCAGCAGGTCGAAGGTGCCCGAATCGATATAGGGGACCGCGGCGGTGCCGCGATCGACCGCTGTGACGTGATAACCGGCGCTGGTCAGCGCGCGCGCCAGATATTCGCGCATGACGCCATCGTCTTCGGCCAGAAGAATGCGAATCATATTGAAATCAATCCCCTGATCCCTCGACGCGGCCGGTTCCGGTCGGTGGCATGCTTAATGCGAAATCCGCCATAGCGTCAGAGATTTAACAAATTGACTTGGCAGTGCTGGATTCACCGCGGTTTTTTTGCCACCCATGATCCATGCGATCCCGCACCATCCCGCCCGCCGCCATCGCTGTCAACCGGCCTGCGGCGATCAGCCCGGTGGTCGTATCGGTGCCGCACGCGGGAAGGCTCTATCCGCCAGAGATTTTGGCCGCTGCCCGGGTTGGACAGGGCGATCTCGAACGACTCGAGGACAGCTGGTGCGATCTGATCGCGGCGGACGCGGTCGACGCCGGGGCAACAGTCGTGCAGGCTCTGTGGGCGCGCGCGGTCGCGGACTGCAATCGCGGCGAGGGTCAAATGGCGCCGGGTGAGGTTGCCATGTCGTTGCGCGCGCAATTTTCGGCGCCGGGGCGCAAGGAGCGTGCCGGACTGGGCGTGGTGCCGACGCGGCTGGCGGATTGCGGGCCGCTATGGAAAAGACCGATCGACCAAGCCGCGCTGCACTGGCGGCTTGAATCCTTTCACCGGCCTTATCATGCGGCCTTGGCCGATGCTCTGGCGGCAGCGCGCGACGGGTTCGGTTATGCGATCCTCCTCGACCTCCATTCGATGCCGTCCATCCCCGTCGGGCAGCCGGGTCATGGCGCGCGGATTGTCGTCGGCGATCATTTCGGCGTGACGTCGGGCGAGTGGCTGGTCGATGTCGTGATGGCGGCGGCGGATCGCCTGAACGAGCCGGTCTCGCGCAACCAGCCCTATGCCGGCGGCCATATCATCCGCACCCACGGCAATCCGGGGCAGGCGATCCATGCGGTGCAGATCGAAATTGACCGCCGTCTCTATCTGACTGCCGACCGTCAGCCCGATTCCGCGCGACTTGCGCGTATGACGCGGTGGTTTGCCGATCTAGTCAGCGAGGCCATCCGAGCGCGCCCAGCGCCCGAAATCATGATTCAGGCTGCCGAATAAAAAACCACCCCGTACCGAAGTACGAGGTGGCCAGGGTCCAGGGAGGACGCGCCCACGTCAAGGTGACGGGGCACTCACCGCGATGGAAAGGGGGAAAACCATGGCGGCGTAGAACAAATCTAGGATGTTGTTTGCCGACTTACAAGAAGCGACGGTGCAGAATCTGCAATATGCGAAGAAATTGGTCGGGGAGAGAGGATTCGAACCTCCGGCCCCTGCCTCCCGAAGACAGTGCTCTACCAGGCTGAGCTACTCCCCGACCGATCTGCGCGCCGACCGGGGTCGCCGCGAAGGCAGGGCGGTCCTCTAGACGCGCAATTGGCGAACTTCAAGCGCCAATCGGCACATTCAACTGGATTGCCGCAGCTACAGCATTTCGGCACTTCGAAAGCTGAAATGCCCGCCTTCCACAAAAATCAGATGGTCGACCAGCTCGATACCCATTGTCCGCAGGAAAAGCGCGGTTTCGCGCGTCGTCGCGATGTCGGCGTCGCTCGGCTGCGCGATATTCGACGGGTGATTGTGCGCCATGATGACGGTCGCAACGCCGCCGCCGATCAGGGCGCGCCAGCACCGCGGCGGGATTATGCAGCGCCCGGCATCTTCACCGCCAACCCGTTCGAGGCGCACCAGCCGGTCGAACGGGTCGAATCCGGCGAGGAGCAGCGTTTCGCGGTCGGCAGCGAAATGCGGGCGCAGCAGAAGACGCGCGACATCGTCTTCCGCTTCGCACGGGACAAAGCCCGCACGCGGCGACGCGTCGGCCGCTGGATCGATCGGAGCGAGCAGGGTCATGACGATGGTCATGCGCGCGGTGTCGGTGACCGCCAACCGGCGACTGCGCCGCTTTGGATGCTTTGTTACAGCATCCCGGCTGCACCCTTGTCGGCATGGCGCGCGCGGCCTAGCAAAGAACCAGAAAAGCCGGGAGTGAGTCTTGCCTGAATCGATCCACTATGAACTGCAATATCTCGACCTGATGCGCCGCATCTGGGTTGAGGGCGACGAGCGTATCGACCGTACCGGGGTCGGAACGCGCTCGCTGTTCGGTGAAACGATGCGATTCTCGCTGAAGGACGACGCGATCCCGTTGCTGACGACCAAGCGCGTCTATTGGAAGACTGCGCTGCGCGAACTGCTGTGGTTTCTGACCGGCGATACCAATATCCGCTCGCTGGTATCGCAGGGCGTGAAGATCTGGACCGACTGGCCGCTTGATAAATATCGCAAGGCGACCGGCGAGGCGATCAGCGCCGAGGATTTCGAGGCGCGGATCATCGCCGATGACGCTTTTGCAGCGCAGTGGGGCGACCTTGGCCCCGTCTATGGGCACCAATGGGTCAATTGGCCGCGCTATGAACCGGCGGGCGAGGGACTGTTCCGGCGGGCCGAGCAGGGGCATAACCAGATTGCGGCGCTGATCGAGGGATTGAAGACCAACCCGGGATCAAGGCGCCACATTTTCACCGGCTGGAACGTCGCCGATCTCGACCGCATGGCCCTCCCGCCATGCCATATGACCTATCAGTTCCATGTGCGCAGCGATGGCGGGCTGTCGTGCCTGTTGTTTCAGCGCTCATGCGACCTGGGGCTGGGTTTTGCCTTCAATGTATTTGAGGCGGCGCTGCTGACACGGATGGTGGCCGACCAGTGCGGTTTGCATGCGCATGAACTCGTCTGGACCGGCGGTGACGTGCATCTGTATCTAAATCACGCCGAGCTGGTCGAACAGCAAATGGGCCGGATTCCCGATGGCGCGCCAAAGCTTCGAATCTTGCGGAAGCCGGACAGCATTTTCGCTTATAATTTCGAAGACTTCGCGGTCGAAGCTTATAGACCGCAGGCGCATATTGCAGCGCCGGTGGCGGTCTGATCGCTAGCGTTGCATTCGTATGTCGACCGAAATAATATGTCTCCACGCTGAAATATAACTAGGCGCCGATTCGCGCCGCAATGGGAAGACGATATGCCCGAAACGGATCGGCGCCCGGCGAGCAATCTGCCACCGCTGTCGCTTCATATCCCCGAACCGCGCTATCGCCCGGGCGACACGCCCGACTTTGGCGATATTGCCGTTCCGGCCGTCGAAACGACACCCCGCCCATCCGAGGCGACCAAGCCCGATGCGATGCGCGACCTGTGCTATGGCCTCGTCCGCGTGCTTGATTTTGACGGGGTGGCGAAGGGCCAGTGGGATCCCAAGCTGAGCCCAGAGAGATTGCGCACGATGCTGCGCTACATGATGCTCGTCCGCGCCTTCGACGACCGCATGTTCCGTGCCCAGCGCCAAGGCAAGACCAGCTTTTACATGAAATGCACCGGCGAGGAGGCAACGTCGGTCGCCTCGACGATGGCGCTCGACCGCGGCGATATGTGTTTCCCGAGCTATCGTCAGCAGGGCATCCTGATCGCGCGCGATTATCCGCTGATCCAGATGATGAATCAGATCTATTCGAACCGCGGCGACCATCTGATGGGGCGCCAGCTGCCGATCATGTATTCGGCGCCCGAACATGGCTTTTTCAGCGTTTCCGGCAACCTCGCTACCCAATATCCGCAGGCGGTGGGCTGGGCGATGGCGTCGGCCTCAAAGGGCGATAGCCGTATCGCGACCGTCTGGTGCGGCGAGGGATCGTCGGCCGAGGGCGACTTCCACTCGGCGCTGACCTTTGCGACCGTTTATAACGCGCCGGTGATCTTCAACGTCGTCAACAATCAGTGGGCGATCTCCAGCTTCTCAGGCTTTGCCGGCGGCGAGCGCACCACCTTTGCGGCGCGGGCCGTGGGTTATGGCATCGCCGGGCTGCGCATCGACGGCAACGATCCGCTGGCGGTCTATGCCGCGACGCAATGGGCGGCGGACCGGGCGCGGACCAACAACGGCCCAACGCTGATCGAGCATTTCACCTATCGCAGCGAAGGGCACAGCACATCGGACGATCCGACGGCCTATCGCCCCGCCGAGGAACCGACGATCTGGCCGTTCGGCGACCCTATTGACCGGCTGCGCCAGCATCTCGAAACATTGGGCGAATGGGATGGCAAACGGCATGATGCGCAGCGGGTTGAACTCGAAGAGTTAGTAAAAACGACTCAAAAGCAATCGGAAAAGCTCGGTATTTTGGGGCATGGCATGCACCAGCCGTTCGAAACGATGTTTCAGGATGTGTTCGAAGACATGCCCTGGCACCTCAAAGAACAATGCACCCAGATGCTCGCCGAGCAGGAAGCGAAGTTCGGTCCCGACTGGAAGCCTGAGTGATGAGCACCGACACCCTAGCCGCGACCAAGACGATGAACATGATCGAGGCGATCAACAGCGCCATGGACGTGATGCTCGAACGCGACGGCAATGTCGTCGTGATGGGCGAAGACGTCGGCTTTTTCGGCGGCGTGTTCCGCGCCACCGCGGGCCTGCAGAAAAAGCACGGCAAAACGCGCGTATTCGACACCCCGATCAACGAATGCGGGATCATCGGCGTCGCCGTCGGCATGGGCGCTTATGGGCTGCGCCCGGTCCCCGAGATCCAGTTCGCCGATTATATCTATCCGGGACTCGACCAGCTGGTCAGCGAAGCGGCGCGGCTGCGCTATCGTTCGGCGGCCGACTTCATCTGCCCGATGACGGTGCGTACGCCATTCGGCGGTGGAATTTTCGGCGGCCAGACGCACAGCCAGTCGCCTGAAAGCATCATGACGCACATCTGCGGCGTAAAAACCGTCATTCCTTCAAACCCTTATGATGCCAAGGGGCTGTTGATCGCGGCGATCGAGGACAATGACCCTGTCGTCTTTCTAGAACCCAAGCGCATATACAACGGCCCCTTCAGCGGCTATTACGACCGCCCGGTCGAGCCGTGGTCAAAGCATGCCGCGAGCGCGGTGCCCGAGGGTTATTATCGCATCGAGCTTGGCAAGGCGGCGACGGTGCGCGAAGGCGAGGCGCTCACGATCCTGGTCTATGGCACGATGGTCCATGTGACCAAGACGATCGTCGAGGAAATGGGCATCGACGCCGAGATTATCGACCTGCGCACGCTGTTGCCGCTTGATGTCGACGCGATCGAGACGTCGGTGAAGAAAACCGGGCGCTGTCTGGTCATCCACGAAGCAACGCGCACCTCGGGTTTTGGCGCCGAACTCGCGGCGCTGGTGCAGGAACGCTGCTTTTATCACCTCGAAGCGCCGGTCGAGCGCGTCACCGGCTTCGACACCCCCTATCCGCATAGCTTGGAATGGGCCTATTTCCCTGGTCCCGTCCGCATCGCGACCGCGCTGACCAAGATTTTGAAGGACTGACGCAAATGGCCCGCTATTCATTCCGTCTGCCCGACATCGGCGAAGGCATTGCCGAGGCCGAAATCGTCGCCTGGCACGTCAAGATCGGCGAACGCGTCGAGGAAGACGCGCAGCTGGCCGACATGATGACCGACAAGGCGACCGTCGAGATGGAGTCGCCCGTATCCGGAATTGTCGTCGAACTGGCGGGCGAGGTCGGCGATTTGATCCCGATCGGATCGACCTTGGCGGTGATTGAAACCGACGCGGAAGTCGATGTCGAGGCACCGCCAGCGGACACGGCGGTCGAGGCGCAGTTCGAGGCGGAAACACCCGGGGCGGAACAGGTGTCCGAGCCGAAGGTGACAGAGTTAACATCGAGCGCAGCGGAGCCGGAGAGGGCAGCAAAGCCGAGCGAAGCTCCGCCAGCGCCCACCGTTGTTGCCGGGCACGACGCCAAGGTTCTTGCCTCGCCCGCCGTCCGCGCCCGCGCCAAGGATTTGGGCGTCGATCTGGGTCAGGTGCACTCCGACGGTGACCGCATCCGCCACGCCGATCTCGACGCATATCTCCGCTACAGCGGCGGGCAGGGCTATCACGCCCCCGGCGCCAGCCGCGCCCGCGCCGACGAACCGATCAAGGTTATCGGCATGCGCCGCAAGATTGCGGAAAATATGGCGGCGTCGAAACGGGCGATCCCGCATTTCACCTATGTCGACGAAATGGACGTCACCGCGCTCGAAGAGATGCGCGCCGATTTGAACGCCAATCGCGGACAGCGGCCGAAGTTGACGATGTTACCTTTCCTGATCGTCGCGATCTGCCGGACGATTCCGCAGTTCCCGATGATCAACGCCCGCTATGACGACGAAGCCGGGGTGGTCACGCGCTATGGTGCGGTGCATCTGGGCATGGCGACACAGACTGATGCCGGGCTGATGGTGCCGGTGATCCGCGATGCGCAGGACATGAACGTCTGGCAATTGGCGAGTGAAATCGGGCGGTTGGCCGAGGCCGCGCGGACCGGTAAGGCCAAGGTCGACGAGCTGTCCGGTTCGACACTGACCATTACGTCGCTCGGCCCGCTTGGCGGCATCGCGACGACGCCGGTGATCAACCGGCCCGAAGTTGCAATTATCGGCCCGAACAAGATTGTCGAGCGTCCGGTGTTCGACGGCGACGATATTCGCCGCGCCAAGCTGATGAACCTGTCAATCAGCTGCGATCACCGCGTGGTCGATGGCTGGGATGCGGCGAGTTATGTTCAAGCGTTGAAGAAGCTGGTCGAAACGCCGGTTTTGCTGTTTGCGAATTGAGTGACATCGTCGCCCCCGCGAAGGCGGGGGCCGCTATCGGTTTACTCTGCGCTTCCTGATTAGGCTGCCAGCCGCCCCCGCCTTCGCGGGGGCGACGCAATTCTACAACCCCAACCCGGCAAAGCTCGTCTGATCGAACTTCAGCTTGAACGTCACATACGCGCCCGACCGCGAACAACGCGCATCTTCGAAATCGCGGTCATGGAAACCCGCGAAATTATAGCCGAAGGTGATGTTCGCATTTTTCATCGGCGCCAGCGTCACCGTCGGCCCGCCCGCCCAGCTTACGGTGTCAACATCGGTGCCGACGCGCACGGTGCCCGAGGCGCCGACATCGACATGCTCGCCTAGGTTGAAGCGGAAATCGGCGCCGATCAGGTTCGACCAGCCTTTGACGTCGTCGGCGCCGAACTTGTCAAAATTGTAGCGAGTCCCCCAGAAGAAGCCGAATTCGCCGCGTTCGTACCACATGCCGTCTTCGCGGCGGTTGCCAAGCGGGGTCCAGTTGACCGACAGGCTGTTGAGCAGGCGGCGGCTGGTCGCATCGCCGTCGATCGTCAGCACGCTGCCGCCGATCGGACCGAGCTGGCCCGCGATCGCGTCGCGCACCTTGTCCGAGCGAAACTCGCTCTTGTTGAGCCATGACACGCTCGAGTCCGCGGGGCGATGCGCCCAGCTCATCTCGAAATTGATCACCTCGGTCGTCGGCGTCGTACCGCTGCCGCTCGCCTTGGCGTAGGTGAACAGCGCGCCGAGGGCGCGGCCTTCGCCGAGCTGACGGAGGCCGCCCAGCGTCAGCCCGTAGCGATTGGCGATTTCGCCATCGCGATATTCGGCGCGTCCCGTCAGCGTCCAGCGATCGGCGCGATAAGTCGCGCCGGTGCTGATCGCGAGGAAATCCTCGGTCAGGGTGCCGTTGTCGCCGAGGAAACCGCCCGACGAGACCGGCTGGTTAACATTGATAACATCGCCCGCGCGAATGCCGCCAAGGGTGCGATTGCCGTCGATCGACACATCGACCGACCAGCGTTCGCCGAGTTTCAGCGATTGTGACAGGCCATAGGCGGCAAAGCTGCGCGGGCCATATTCGCCAATCTCCTGCTGGTTCGCGGTGGCGAGCAGACGGGCGCCGGACCAGGGCGTGAGGTCGAAGCCCAGCCGCGCGGTGCGCGCCTTGATCGTGTCACCGTCGGCAATTTCATAGCTGCCGACCAGATTGACGTCGCGATTGATCGCGAAGCGCGCGCCCAGGCGGCGGCGGGTCGGGAAATCAATGCTCGCATCCTTGCCACCCAGCGCAAATTCGGTCTGCGCGTCGAGTTCGAGGCGCTTTTCGAACAGCCGCTGCGTCGCGCCGAACTGGACGATGTTCGAGCGGTTGCGGGTGCCATCCGACAGCCGGTCGTCGGCATGGGTCAGTCCGGCGCGGGCCAAGGTGGTGCCGTTGTCATATTCGGCGAGCGCCCGCGCGGCGCGGCGGCGGGCGCCGACGTTGAGGAATTCTTCCTGCCACGCGCTGCCGGTCAGCGACAGGGTGCGCGTTGCACGCAGGCGGGCGTCGATGCCGAATTTGCGCGTCCCATCCTCGCCGCGATTGAGCTGTCCGGCGCCAAAGCCGCTTTCGCGCTCGCGGACATAGGCAAGGAAATCGGCGTTGCTGCTGTGATGTTCGGCCTCGATCAGCCAAGCCTTGGCGGTTCCCTCTGCTGCGGTGTTGCTGTTCTGCGCCTTGGCGTCGCTGACGGCCAACTCGGCGCGGACTTCGGTATCGACAGTGGGGCGATAGCGCGCATCGACGCCGCCCAGGTTGGTCTTGGCGTTGCCGTCTTCATCATGGATGAAGGTCGCGCCGATGCGCAATTTCTCGTCATTCGATTGATAGCTGACGCGGCCACCGGCGTTGAGCACGCGCTGACCAATGCCATCGACCTCATATTCGGCGACGATGAACTGCGGATCAAGATCGGACGAGCGGCTGAGCACCGGGCTGCGGAAGCGGACGGTGCCCGACAGATAGTCGATGTCGTAATCGACGTGGCGCGTCATGCTGACACTGTTAACTATGCGCTCGCTCTGCAGTCGATCGCGCGTTTCGATGACGATACGTTCGCTGTTCGGCAAAATGTCGCGCGCGCCGAGTTGGTAGGGCCCGGTCAAACCATTGCCTTGGATCTCGTCGCGGCGAAAGCGATAGGGGGTGTCGGCGACGAACGCGGTCGCGGCGACATTGCGGCCGCGATACTCGGCTTTGCCGCCGTTGAGCGCACGCTGGTAGCGGGCGAGTTCGGGTTCGGAAATCCCGGTCTCGATATCGCCGAACATCGCATAGAATTGCGGGCGTTCGAGGCGCAGATAGAGTTTGCGGACAGAGGCCGCATCGTAGCGCGTCTCGTTGCGGTCGGCGTAGATGGTGTAATAGGCGCGCGGATCGATCACGCCGCCAAAGCGGGCGTCGTCCTTGTCCTTGTCGCTGTCATACGCCAGCGTTATCAGCCATTTGCCGCGCACGCGGCCTTTTGCGTAGAGTGCGAGGCGGGCATCGGCGTTCAGGTCGTCGAGCGTTTCGGCTGCGGGTTCCATGCGATCGTCGAGGGTGTTGTATCCTAGCGTCCCGGCAGCAAAGCCGACCACGGTCCATGGGCGATCGCCGGGATCGAGCCAGGTTTCGATCGTCTGCTTGCGGGTCACCTTGTCGTCGCGGAAGAGGAAATCCATCGCCAGCGTACCCGATGCGGTGGTCGGTTCGAGTTCGATATAGGCAATGCCGTCGTCGCCATCGATTTTCCACAGCGGTTGAGCGCGTTCGAGCCCGGAAAGTTGCCGCGCCTGCTGCGCATCGGCTTCGACGGCGGGATAATAGGGGGCAGGGACGCTGAAATCGCCGGTGAGGCCCGAACGGACCGGCTTACCGTCGCGGTCGGTCAGCCGCACCGCAATGACCGGGCGGGTGACCCCATCTGCGACCAGAGTTGACTTGTCGCGGAGCAGAACTGCGCGCATCGGGGTGATCGAATAGTGAACCTGGCGTTCCAGCGTCGCGATGACAACGCCGTTAACATCCTTCACTTCGGCGACCAGACGGTTTTCGCCTTCGCGAATCCCCAGCCCGCGCCACAGGCTGACCGCGACGCCGCCGTCGGCCGACTTGCTGGTGCCTTCAAACGTCAGCGGGTCGGCGGCCTTGCCGTTGACGCGCAGCGTGACGGTCTGGCCCGGCGCGTGCTTGACCGCGGCGCGGATCGCTCTTGAGCGCGGGTTGTGGTCGGTGGCAGGGAACAGCCAGTCGATGCCCGGGGCTTGCCCGGCAAGCCAGTCGCGACCGGCTCCCGCGGCTTCGGGGTCGCTGAGGACAGTTGGTGCCGCTATGCCGCTGGCTTTGGGCGCTGCGCGTGGTGCGCTGGCGATAGCGCGGAAATCGGCGCGTTTCAGCGCGCCGCCGCGGCCTTCGACAAAGCGCGAGATCGCGCTGCCGGCGCTTTGTGTCGAGCGCGCGCAGTCGATCGCTTCGCGGTCGAGCGGCAGCGTCGAGGGATCGATCTGGACGACGTGGAGGCCGGGGCGCACGCCTTCGAAATGATAGCGGCCATCCTCGTCGGTGACGGTGTAGCTGCCATCCTGAAGCATGACGCGGACGCCGACGATGCCTTCGGCCTTGCGCGGAGAAACCGTGCAGCCGCCGTCGGTGATACGGCCAATAATCGTCATCCGGTCGCCAAGCTGATCGCGTTTGATCGCAATCGTCGCCTCGGCGATGTTGCTCGCCGAGCCGCGATTATCGACGGCAGAGGCGCGGTTGAGCGCGTTGCCCGGCTGCGCCGACACGATGACTTCGGCGAGGTAAGTGAGCAAGGCGGTGCGCGACGCGGCGATGCTGGGCACGACAACGCTGAATTCGCGGCCGTTGTCGGCGACATTGGCGGTCACCCGCACCCCGTCGATCCGCACCGTATCGGTGCGCAGGCGCATCCCCGCCGGCAGGACGTCGCTGACGGTCACCGCGCCGGTGTTGCGACGCGCGTCGCGGTTGGCGACCTCGATCCGGTACTGGATCACGTCGCCGGGCACCGCGACCTGCGTAGAGGTGGTTTTGCGCAGGATCAGCGGCAGGCCGGGTTGATCGACCGGAATATCGACGCGCACCGGCGCCGGACTGTTCAGCGTGAACGGGTTGCCATAGCTGGCACCGCTGATTTCGAACGGCAGGCCGTCGTCGGGGCGGCGGAAAGCGGCCAGATCGGCGGCGTTTGATGTAGACGGCGCGGTGAACGGGGCAGGGGGCTGCACAACCAGGCGATAGATGCCCGGCGCGACGAACGGGAAACGATAGTCGCCCGGCGGGAAATTGTACCGCGTGCCGCCCGAATCGGTGACGCTTTGCCCCGTGACAACGCTCGACGGGTAGGCCGAGACGCCGTCGTCGCCGAACACCTGCGCTGGCTGACCCGTGGCGGCGTCAACCAGGGTCACGCGGCTGCCGGGAACGGGGGCGCCGTCGCCGCTGTCGAACACGATGCCGAACGGGTCGACCAGGAAGTTGATCGTTGCCAGCGCAACCAAGCTGGCGCTCGCCTGATCGGTGACGCGGAGCGACAGCGCGGCGCCGGGATTGACCGACAGGCGGCAATCGCCCTGCGCAATCGCGGGCGGGACTCCGATCGTGTTGATAAAGCCGACGAATTCGCCGCTGTTGTTGGCGGTTTCGGTCAGCGTGATCTCCTCGCGATCGCCATTTTCGAGCTCGAGGACGACGCCCAGCGTGTCACGCACCTGCGGATCGACGTTGGCCGATGCGAGCGTGACCCCGACGACGAGCACTTCGCCGGCGCGGAAATTGTTGGTACCTTGCAGCGAGGCGGGGGCGGTCGAAATGCCCTCATAGACGCCGCTGAGCGGGATCGTGCTGCTCGTGCTGCCCAGACTGGTGCTGCTGTTCGCGATGCCGCTACTCAAGGCGTTGGCGATGGGGCCGCCGGCACGGCTGCACTGGGTCGGCGCGAGCGGCACCGATTTGTTGCCGCCGCCATTGGTCAGGCGGTACGTGGTAATCGTCGGCCGTTCGGGGGGACGCGGCGCCACGGTGACATCGACGCGGTTCGACAGCGCCTGACCGGGGTTCCCGTCATGCGTCCACTGCGCCGAAGCCGTGTTGGATATCACCTGGGCGCGCGCCGACGGAGTCGCTGGCAGCAGAGCTGCCGCGATCAGCGCGCTTGCAAGGCCAAAATATCTGGTACCGAGTGCCATGATAGCCCCGAAGGGAGCAGCGGACGACGGCTTTTGGCCTGCACCCGCTGCTCCATCGGTATTCCGATCAGTTGACCGTCGCGCGGAAGACGAGCGTTTGTGCGGCGCCTACAGCAATTGTGGCGATCGTTCCTGTCACGTTCGGCGCGGTATAGCTGCCGCCTGCGGTGCCATTGAAATCGCATGTGCCACTTGGCACCGTGCCGGTGTAAGTGCCGCCCAGCAGGATTGAACCCGGAACAAAGGTCAATTGGCCTGGAACCGCGTCGTTGATCACCACCGAAGTCGCGGCAACCCCGCCGGAATTGGCGACGGCGATGCAATACTCGACCACTGCGCCGGGAATCAGCTTCGGATTGGTCGTATTGTTGAACGGATCCGAGATGACGCGGCTGCTCTTGGCGACCGTAAGCGTCGCGGTCTGCACCGTATAATCGTCGTTGTCGCTATGCGATCCGTCGCGCGCGGCATCGCCGGTAACGCCTGCGATATCGGCAAACACGGTATCTTTGCCTGCAGTATTCGCGCCGGTCGTTTGGGTGATGGCCGCACCTTGGGCGCCAACGGTGCCACCTTCGCGTGCGGTGGCACGAAGGGTGACACCTGCGACCGCGTTGTTGGCTAGGGAAGCAGGAACGTCGGCAACCACAAACAGCCGGATTGCGGTATCGACCACGAGTTCGTCGACATAGCCGGTAAGGAGCGTGTCACCGACATCCCAACTTCCAATCGTGCCGGTAGCTATATTATCGCGATAAATCCGTATGTTGGTGACATCGAATGTGTCGGTGCCGCCATGCGCTGCCGTCCCGCCCGCGATCTGCGAAGCGACGAGTGCGAAATCGAGCGTCTCGTTCGAACTGTTGGTCAGCTGGAACGTCGTGACGGCGTTGGTTTGCCCCGGCACGACATTGGTCGTCACCGTGCCGACTTCTTCGACGAGCAGGTTGATCTTGCGGTCGACGGTGAAATTATTCGACGCCGATTGCTGGCCCTGCGCGACGCCACCGACCTGATAGTCGACGGTGGCGGTATTCGTGATCGTGGTACCCGCGGTCGTCCCGGCAGCAAGTGCCGGGGTAGCGGCGAGACTTGTGATCGCCGCCAGACCGATGATGCCCACGGTGTTCAGCTTGCTGGTCATAGCTGAGCTCCTTGGCTTTGGTCGATTGCCGTTTCCCTACCGCTGGCAATCTGTAAGCGGTTATTCTAATTTGCTATTTTACGACTCCTCGAAACATCAGCTTGCCGCTGCCGCCCGCCGGAATCGGCTTTGAAAAGGCCCAGCGGATGTGCGTCACGTCGGCGGGCTGCGCTGCGCGGCGGGTGCCGTCGGACAGGGCCACCGTCAGTTGATCAAGCTGTCCCCAGCCGCGGCCGCCGTCGATCGAGACGAGCGGGCGGGTGTCGCCGGCGTCGGCAAAGCTGACCGCCGCGGGCAGGGGATTGGTGATGACAAATTTGTCGGCGGGCTGCGCTCCGGCATTGCGATAATTGAGCACGAAAACCAGCCGGTCGCCCGGAACGACAACCTTCGGTTCTTCCAGCAATATCCGCTGTTTGCCCTGCGCATCGGTGGTAACCCGCTCGACGAATACGTCGTTTGCCAGCGCCACATGGTTCGCGGCGAGCGCCTGTCCCGGCAACAGGGCCGCGAAAAGCAGAAAAAGCGCTTTGCGCATACGCATCTCCATCAATTGATCGTGGTTCGGAAGGTAACGGTGCGGGTCTGACCGCCGGCCACGGTGCCGAGCGCCACGTTGATCCGCGTGCCATTGTAATCGCCCGCGTCGGCATCGACCGCGTCTGACTGTGCGACGCCGCCAAGCGTGATCGAGCCCGCGGTATAGCTGGTGTCGGCGGGGATATTGTCGGTGATCGCAAGGCCGCTGACCGAGCCGCTGCCCACGACGGTTGCGACAATCGTATAAGTGATCGTCGCGCCCGGAATTGGGTCGGCAGTTCCGAGCGAATTGGTGACCACTGCCGATTTGACGAGGGTAACGGTCGCCGCGGCCACGATAAACGCCCCGGCATCGCTGCCATCGGCGCCCGTCGCGCCAACGACGGCGTCGCCGCCGCCTTCGCCCTGACCGGCGAAGCTGTCGCCCGGCGCGCCGGTACCGGTCAATGCTGCGGCGACCAGGCTGACAATGCCGCGATTGCCGTCCACGACTCCGCCCGGCGTTGTTGCAACGACAAAAACTGTGATGCTTTCGTCCGGATCGAGCTCGGGGTCGTTCGCGCTGGGGGTGTAGGGTGTGTCGGTTCCCGCGTCGAATACGCCGTCACCATTGTCGAGATAGATTTGGGTGACAACGGGGTCGTAATTATCACCGCCGCCGTTGGCGATTGTGCTCAGCACGAAATTTTCGACGCCATTGCCGGTGTTGGTGACCGAGAAGGTCAGCACCTGTCCGGTTGCGCCAGGGGTGGTCGGCACATCGGCGGGATTGCTCGAATCGACGGTGACGTCGAGCAATTCATCGACGAGCAGATCAACCTGGTTCGAATTGATCGTGGTCGAGCCGCCGCCTGTGTCAAAGGTGGCGCTTGCCGTATTGCTGATCGTCGTCCCGGCGCGCGTGAGCGGCGGAGCGGTGACTTGGGCTCGCGCCTGGATCGGCAACGCGAACGCCATCAACAGGGTGAGCGTGAAACAAGAGGGAAGAAGCTGATGCTTCGCGCCCCCCACAGGCGCTTTCATCATCACTTTGACTCCGAAGTGGTTGGTCCTTGGCGTCATCAGTCGCCGAAAAAGGGTAATTTCTGGTTAAAAAGCAGCGAGAAACGCAGTTTCTGACCCAGAGGGAGACAAAATCGTCATCCGATTGGGCGCAAACGGGCGGCTGGTGCAAAATGCAAACGGCGCGTAAGAAGAAGCGGTTAACGCAGGAGAACTGGGGTGGCGGAAGATCGGGGGAGCAAAGGCACGCGCCCGCGTTCGAATCCGCTGCATCAAATCGAGATCGACGATTTCCGCCGCGATCGGTTGCTGGCGGCGCTGACGCTGATCTTTGGCGCCAGTTTTTGCCTGGGACTGCCCTTTGCCTTGCAACATGGCGCGGAATTCTTCCTGCCGCTGACCGCCGCGATCGTGATCGCGATCGCGCTGGTGCCGTTGTTGGAGTGGCTGGAACGGCGCGGGGTGCCATCGGCGCTGGCGGCTTTTCTCTCGCTCACCGGGTTTCTGATGCTGATCAACGCCGCGCTCGCGATCATTGTTGTCCCGGCGACGGGCTGGTTTGCTCGGCTGCCCGATTCGATTCCGCGCATTCAGACCAATCTGGCGCCGCTGATCGATTTTTATTCGTCGCTGCAAGGCTTTGTCGAGCGGACGCTGCTATCCGTGGCGAGCGGGAGCGAAGCAACGGCGCAGGCGGTGGCCGCGACCGCGCCGACGTCGGTTGTTGACTATTTTATCTCCGCCGCGCCATCGGCAGCCATCCAGTTGTTCTTTGCCGTGCTGGTGATCTTTTTCTTCCTCTCCGGCTGGACGCGACTGCGCAAGGGGACGATCCGGCGGCGCGGCAGTTTCGACGGGGCGATGCAGACCGCCCGGGTAATCCAGAATGTCGTCGATGCCACCGCCGACTATCTGGCCACCATCACGATGATCAACGCGATTCTGGGGTTGTCGGTCGCGCTGCTGTTGTGGGCGCTCGGTATGCCGTCGCCGTTCATGTGGGGCGGCATCGTGTCGCTCTGCAATTTCGTGCCCTATGTCGGGCCGATCGTAGCGGCAATTCTGCTCGGGCTGGGCGGGTTGATGACTTTTGACGCGGTCGGGCTGGCGCTGCTGCCCGCACTGTTGTTCATCGGCGTCCACACGGTCGAGGCCAATGTGATTACTCCGCTGGTGCTGGGCAAGCGGCTGACGATCAATCCGTTGTTGATCCTGGTATCGCTCAGTTTTTGGGGTTGGGTATGGGGTGCGCCGGGGGCGTTGCTGGCGGTGCCCTTGCTGCTGATTTTGCAGACCGTGTTGCAATCGACGGGAACGCCCGATCTGGCAGGTTTCCTGTTCGAACGCGGGACGTTAACGACGGTCGATGAGATGCGTGACCGATTAAATCGTGGCGAAGCCGAAAGCGACGGTTGACAGGTCGGGGCGAGCGCCATATTGGCGCTGCTCCCAAGCACACGCGGGTGTAGCTCAGTTGGTTAGAGTGCCGGCCTGTCACGCCGGAGGTCGCGGGTTCGAGCCCCGTCACTCGCGCCATTCCTTCCATTCTTTGGACGGGATGGCCACCGCGTCTTGGGATTGCCGATATCGGAAATTGGGAACCTGGCGCCGCCTGCTAGCGGCGCCAGGTTCCCAATTCCATCCAGCGCAGCAGTGGCTTCAACGGCATGATCCAGACGATTCCCGCGATTAGGTAAAACACTGCCTGCACCAGCACCGGCCACGTGCCGACCCATGGCGACAGGCTGACGATAATCGCCGTCCAACCGGCGATCAGCAGCAGGATCAGCAGCATGCCGACAGGTTTGCGCCAGCTTGGCTGGGGATTGTCGTGGGCAGGGTCTTGGCCATTGGGGCTCACAGGCGATCTCCGCAAAGGATGAATTCTTGTTCGGTCAGGACAGCGTCGAGCGTCATGTCGGTTGATTCGCGTGGGGCCGCATCGATCTCCTGGACCGACCAGCCGACCCCGATGCGCAGGGCGTCCGGATACGCTGCAAAATACCGGTCATAATGGCCGCCACCTTGGCCGATACGGCTGCCTTGGCGGTCAAACCCGACGAGGGGGCAGAAAATCAGGCTGGGGGCGGCAAGTGATGCTTCGTTCAGCGGCTGCTGGATGCCCCATGGTCCCTTTTCAAGCGGCTCGTCCGTCCGCCAGCGGCGAAAAACCATCGTGTCCGTGCGGGCGGTGTGATGGGGCAGGGCGAGTGCTCCGGTGGCGGCGATATCGGCAAACATCGGCAGGATGTCAGGCTCGTCGCCCCACGCGGCATAGGCGCCGATGACGGCATGATGGGCCAGAAGCTCGGCAAGAGGCGCGGGCAGCACACGAAACGCCGCAAGTCGCGCCATCGCTCCCAGATTTGCGGCGAAATGCTTGCGGCGGAAGCGCAGCTTTTCGCGCAATTTCTGCTTTTGGAGGACCAGATCGGCGGACAAGTCGGTCATCGCCTCCTGTGGAACTTGATCGATCGGTTGGCGGGACCGCCGAGGTCGTTTGCTGGAAAGTCCTCTGACGCCAGTAACGTCAGGTGGGAACCATATACGTCGGACCAGGGTCCGGGCAGGGACAGCTCCCTAGGATGATGTATCGCCTCAGGGATTTTCGCAAAAGCTCGTGCCGGGCAGTACCCGCCGCCCCTTATGTAGGAGCGCGGGCGCGCGCGCTCAAGGGATTTGCTCGACTTTCGTCGCCAGTGCCTCGATCCGGTCGGCGATCTGAAGCAGCGCGCGGTCGTTTGCCGGCTTTCGGGCCGGAGAGGGCGATGGCGCAGCGCGCAGGGCCTCAAGCTCTTTCAGTGCCGCCTGTTCGCGAACGACTGCCGCGCGCAGTTCATCACGCGCTGCTGCCTCACGGCTTTCCGCGAGCGCTACAGCGGCACGCAGCGAATCAGATTGCGGTTCCGCCTTGTCGGCCTTGCCCTTTGCCTCCTGAGCATCGTCGGCGAGCATCAGTGCGGCGAACAGCAGCTGACGAACCTCTGTGCCGCCTTGGATCCCACGCGCCTTTTCGTCGACGACGGCAGCAAGCTGGCGCAGTTGCGCCTCTTCACCGTCGGCGCAATGGACGTCATAAGGACGCCCCGCGATCATCAGTTTGACATCAGCCACGGTCGGCCTCCGCAATCAGGCGGTCGAGCTCGCCGATCACTGCGGCAACTTCGGCCTTGAGCGCCGATTGGTCGGCTACAGGCGTCGCAACGGACGATTTTAGCCGGTTCGGCTGATCGGCCAGCGCCTTTTCGATACGACTGAGCGCGCGTTCGATACGGCCGATGGCCAGACTGGATTCGTCGAGATCGAGTTCCATGTGCGATGGGTAGCAGCGGCGGGGAAGGGGTGCAATTGCCCTGTCGGTCCAAAATGCGCCGATTTTCCGTTCGCAGCGGTTGACTCCTGACCCCGGCGCCGCAAAGGGCTGTGCGCATTCAGTCGGGCCGTAGCGTCCGGCGCTTGCCCAGCCATTTCCGGGGGACCCATGACACTGCCCGAACGTCAGCTCGCCAATGCCATCCGCGCGCTTGCGATGGATGCCGTTCAGGCCGCGAACAGCGGCCACCCGGGGATGCCAATGGGCATGGCCGACGTCGCCGCGGTGCTCTATTCGGACTATCTGAAGTTCGATCCAACCGACCCGAAATGGGCTGACCGCGACCGATTCGTGCTATCGGCCGGGCATGGTTCGATGCTCGCTTATGCGACGTTGCATCTGGCGGGCTATGCGCGTCCGACGCTCGATGACATCCGCAATTTCCGCCAGCTGCACAGCCCATGCGCGGGACATCCCGAGAATTTCGAGCTGGAAGGCGTCGAGACGACGACCGGGCCGCTGGGGCAGGGGCTGGCCACCGCGGTCGGTATGGCGATTGCCGAGAGGCATCTGAACGCCATCTACGGCGACGATCTGGTCGACCATCGCACTTGGGTGGTCGCCGGCGACGGGTGCCTGATGGAAGGCATCAACCACGAAGCCATCGGTTTGGCCGGGCATTTGCAGCTCGGGCGGATGACGGTACTGTGGGACGACAACAGGATTACCATTGACGGATCGACCGACCTGTCGACGAGCGAGGACATCGCGGCGCGCTATGCGGCGACCGGCTGGCATGTCGAAAGCTGTGATGGGCATGACCCCGCCGATATCCGCCGTGCGATCGACGCCGCGCTGGCCGATCCGCGCCCGTCGCTGATCGCATGCCGCACGATCATCGGCTTTGGCGCGCCGAACAAGCAGGGCACGTCGGCGACGCACGGCGCCCCCTTGGGTGCCGACGAGATCGCGGCTGCGCGCGCCGAACTTGGCTGGACGGCCGAACCGTTCGTCATTCCGGCGGATGTTGCAGCGGCATGGGCCAAATTCGGCGAGAGAGGCAAGAAACTTCATGCCGAGTGGAATAATCGCCTTGCAAGCAACGCAAAGAAAAAGGAATTTAACGATCGGCTGAGCGGCAAAATTGTCCCCGGCGATGCCTTCAATGCCTATCTCGACGGCCTTGTCGCCGAACCGCCGAAGGTCGCGACGCGTAAGGCATCGGAAAACACGCTCGGCGCGCTAACCGCTGATATTGCGGCGCTCGTTGGCGGCAGCGCCGATTTGACGGGATCGAACAATACAAAAACGTCGTCCACCAAGCCGCTGACAAAGGACGATTATTCGGGCCGCTATATCTATTACGGCATCCGCGAATTCGGTATGGCCGCGGCGATGAACGGCATGGCCCTACATGGCGGCGTTGTTCCTTACGGTGGCACCTTTCTTGTGTTCGCCGATTATTGCCGCGCCGCGATCCGCCTGTCGGCACTTCAGCAGCAGCGCGTCGTCTATGTGATGACGCACGACAGCATCGGGCTGGGCGAGGACGGGCCGACGCACCAGCCGATCGAGCATCTGCAATCGCTGCGCGCTATGCCGAACCTGCTCGTGATGCGCCCAGCCGATGCGGTCGAAACCGCCGAATGCTGGGCGCTGGCGCTGGCACAACAGGATCGGCCGTCGCTGCTCGCGCTGACCCGTCAGAACCTGCCGCCGCTGCGTCATGACGTCACGGAAAATCTTTGTGCGAAAGGCGGTTACCGCCTGCGGGCTGCCTCAGCCGCACGCAAGGTTGTGCTGGTCGCCACGGGTTCGGAAGTGTCGCTCGCGATGGATATTGCCGACAAGCTTGAGGCCGCCGGTCATGGCGCCGACGTTGTGTCGATGGTATCGACCGAGCTGTTCGACGAACAGGATGGCGCCTATCAGGCAAACATCCTGCCGAGCGATGTGCTGACCGTCTCGATCGAGGCCGGCACGACCTTTGGCTGGGAACGCTATACCGGTCGCGACGGCCTGCGGTTCGGCATCGACAGTTTTGGCGCCTCGGCGCCGATTGATGATCTCTACGCGCATTTCGGCCTGACCGTCGACGCAATCACCCCCAAGATTTTGGCAAAGCTCGGCAACTAAGGACCGGCTGGCCCCACGCAGAAAGGAATTTTCGACATGGCTGTGAAGGTTGCAATCAACGGTTTCGGGCGCATCGGCCGCAACGTGGCGCGCGCGATTCTGGAACGTACCGACCATGATCTCGAACTGGTGTCGATCAACGACCTGGGCGATGCCAAGGCGAATGCGCGTCTTTTTCGCAATGACTCGGTTCACGGCGCCTTCAACGGCAGCGTCGAGGTCGATGGCAATGATCTGATCGTCAACGGCAAGCGCATCCAGGTGACCGCCGAGCGTGACCCCGCCGTGTTGCCGCACGCCGCCAACGGCATCGATATCGTGATGGAATGCACCGGCTTTTTCACCAACAAGGCCGGTGGCCAGAAGCATCTTGATGCCGGTGCGAAGCGCGTGCTGATCTCGGCCCCGGCCAAGGAAGTCGACCTGACCGTGGTGTTCGGCGTCAACGACGACAAAATCACCGCCGATCACCTGATCATTTCGAACGCGTCGTGCACCACCAACTGCCTCGCGCCCTTTGCCAAGGTGCTGCACGAGGCGATCGGTATCGAGCGTGGCCTGATGACCACGATCCACGCCTATACCAACGACCAGAAGATCCTCGACCAGATCCATGATGATCCGCGCCGCGCCCGTGCCGCCGCGATGTCGATGATCCCGACCTCGACCGGCGCGGCGGTTGCCGTCGGCTTGGTCTTGCCTGAACTTAAGGGCAAGCTCGACGGGTCTTCGATCCGCGTCCCTACCCCTAATGTGTCGGTCGTCGATCTGACTTTCACGCCGCTTCGTGAAACCAGTAAGGAAGAAGTCAACGCGCTGCTCAAAGCCGCGGCAGAAGGCCCGCTCAAGGGCGTGCTGGGCTACACCGACGAGCCGCTGGTTTCGATCGACTTCAATCATAATGCGGCCAGCTCGACGATCGACGCGCTCGAAACCGCGGTGATCGATGGCAAGTTGGTGCGTGTGCTGAGCTGGTACGACAATGAATGGGGTTTCTCGAACCGCATGATCGACACTGCGGGTGTGATCGCCAAATTCCTCTAAAGCCCAAAGGAAACGTCGATGACCGCGTTCAAGACCCTCGACGACATCGGTGACGTCACCGGCAAGCGCGTGCTCCTGCGCGTCGACCTGAACGTCCCGATGAACGATGGCGCGGTCGGCGACCGGACGCGGATCGAGGCAGCGATGCCGACGATCCGCGAACTGGCCGACAAGGGCGCGATTGTCCTGTTACTGGCGCATTTCGGGCGGCCCAAGGGCGCGAAGAACCCGACCCAGTCGCTCAGCCTGGTGATGGGCGGGCTCGAGGATGTGCTGGGTCATTCGGTGATGTTCATCCCCGAATGTGTCGGCGAAGGTGCGAAGGCGGGGATCGCGGTGCTTGCCGCCGGCGATGTTGCTGTGTTGGAAAATACGCGCTTTTATCCGGGCGAGGAAACAAACGATCCGGCCTTTGCCGACGCGCTGGCGGAAATCGGCGATCTTTACGTCAATGACGCCTTTTCGGCGGCGCACCGCGCCCATGGATCGACCGAGGGCATCGCGCGGCGGCTGCCAGCCTATGCTGGACGCGCGATGGAGGCCGAACTCAAGGCGCTCGACGCCGCGCTCGGCAATCCGGCGCACCCGGTCGCCGCAGTCGTCGGCGGCGCCAAGGTGTCGAGCAAGATCGACGTCCTGCGCCATCTGGTGAGCAAGGTCGATCACCTGATCATCGGCGGCGGCATGGCAAACACCTTTCTGGCGGCACGCGGTGTCGATGTGGGCAAGTCGCTATGCGAGCATGAGCTGGTCGAAACCGCCAACGCGATTTTTGACGCGGCCGATGCCTCGGGCTGTACGATCCACCTGCCGTACGACGTCGTAGTGGCAAAGGAGTTTGCGCCCAACCCCCCGACCCGCACCGTCAACGTTCACGAAGTTGCCGCCGACGAGATGATCCTCGACATCGGCCCTGCGGCGACCGAGGCGCTGGCGGATGTGCTGAAAAATTGCCGTACTTTGGTCTGGAACGGCCCGCTCGGCGCGTTCGAGACCCCGCCGTTCGACACCGCGACGGTCGCATTGGCCAAGACCGCCGCGGCGCTGACCCGCGAAGGTTCGCTGATCTCGGTTGCGGGTGGCGGAGATACTGTCGCGGCGCTCAATCACGCCGCGGTCGGAAAAGACTTTACATTTGTTTCGACCGCCGGTGGCGCCTTTCTGGAATGGATGGAAGGCAAGCCGCTGCCGGGTGTGGATGCGTTGTCCCAATGACCGCGCAGGTGGTCGGCCTTTTCGATACGCCCGTTGTGGTGGACGACTTGCCGGACGCCGCGACCATCAATGCTGCGCTGCGGCCGCTGATCCTTGCGCGCCGGGCAGCGAAACCCGGTGTGACCATGTCGAATATCGGCGGTTGGCAGTCGGAACATGACGTTGCCGAATGGGGCGGAGAATCGGTGCAGCAGCTGCTCCGGCACGTCTTTGCACTCGCGAACGCCCATTGCGTCGATATCATTTCACCTAATGTGCTGCGACACCGCTGGACGACCGATATCTGGGTCAATGTGTCGCCGCCGCAGGCGTCGAACCAGATGCACACCCATCCCGGCGCCTTTTGGTCGGCGGTTTATTATGTGGACGATGGATCGGATACGGGCGACGGCGCCATCGGCGGCGAACTGGTAATCGAAGATCCGCGAATGCCGATGGTGTTGATGACGATGCCCAATTTGCGCCTACGCAATCCGAACGGATTGGTTCACGAGCCGCAGTTGAAGATGAAGGTGCGGAGCGGGCGGATCATCATGTTCCCATCATGGTTGAGCCACGGGGTGGTGCCGCACCAAGGGATGCGCGACCGCATTTCGATCGCGATCAACCTGCTCGCCATCCCCTTGAATCCAGCCTGACAACGCGGCGAACTCCGCGCATTGCATCCCGCACGCCGCACCGCTATGCGCACCGCCACATACGTATGCAAACCATCGGAGACGTCATGACCACCGCCAATGCCGCCATGCTGGAACAGATCAAATCCGGGCAGGGTTTTATCGCCGCGCTCGACCAGAGCGGCGGATCGACGCCCAAGGCGCTGAAGGGCTATGGCATCGAAGCCGATGCTTTTTCGAATGATGAGGAAATGTTCGGCCTGATCCACGCGATGCGCAGCCGCATCGTCACCGCGCCATGCTTCAACGGTGAAAAGGTGATCGGTGCGATCCTGTTCGAGCGGACAATGGATGGTGACGCCGATGGCAAGCCGGTGCCGACAGTGCTTTGGGAGCGCGGCGTGGTGCCGTTTCTGAAGGTCGATAAGGGTCTGGAAGACGAAGTGCACGGTGTCCAGCTGATGAAGCCCAACCCCGACCTCGATGCCCTGTGCCAGCGCGCCGTGGCCAAGGGTGTGTTCGGGACCAAGATGCGTAGCGTCATCAATCTTGCCAATCCGGCTGGTGTCAATGCGATCGTCGAACAGCAGTTCGCCGAAGCCGAGCGCATCGCGGCGCATGGGCTGGTGCCGATCATCGAACCCGAGGTGAACATCAAAAGTGTCGAGCGCGATGCCGCCGACCGCCTGTTGCTGAACGAACTGCTGGCAGCGCTGGATGCGTGGGACGGCGCGCCGGTCATGCTGAAGCTTTCGCTGCCGACCGAGGCCGGGCTGTTCCAGCCGCTGGTCGACCATCCGAAGGTGCTGCGCGTCGTCGCGCTGTCGGGTGGTTTTGCCCGCCCCGAAGCTTGCGCCGAGCTGGCGAAAAACCCGGGCATCATCGCGAGCTTCAGCCGCGCGCTGCTCGAAGACCTGCGTCACCAGATGAGCGATGACGAATTCGACAAGTCGCTCGGCGGTGCGATTGACGAAATTCACGCGGCCTCTGTGGCCTAGGTAATGGGTCGCCCAAAATGAGTGGGGGATGGCAAGCCGTTGACGACTATATCGCTGCAAAATTGCTCGGCGATGATGATGTGCTTGCCACCACCCTCGCGAACAACGCCGCGCACGGCCTGCCCCCGATCGACGTGTCGGCGACGCAGGGAAAAATGCTGTTCCTGCTGGCGCAGATCGCCGGTGCCAAACGCATCCTCGAGATTGGCACCCTCGGCGGTTATTCGACGATCTGGCTGGCGCGCGCGCTGCCCGAAGATGGTCGGCTGGTAACGCTGGAACTCGAACCGCACCACGCGGCGGTGGCCCGCGTGAACCTGGAACGCGCGGGGGTGTTGGCCAAGGTTGATGGTCGGGTCGGTTCGGCCGTCGAGAGCCTTGCCGCGATGACCGACGAAGCGCCGTTCGATTTCGTCTTGATCGATGCCGACAAGCAGAACAATGCGCATTATGTGCGCGAGGCGATCCGGCTCGGGCGTGCGGGAACAACGATTGTTGTCGACAATGTGGTGCGCGAAGGCGGCGTCCTGGACGTCGAGAGCGACGACGAGCGCATCGTCGGCACCCGGGCGTTATTCGACATGCTGAGCGCTGAACCGCGGCTCGACGCGACCGCGGTGCAGACGGTCGGCGCGAAGAAGTGGGACGGATTCGTGCTGGCGCGGGTGCGCTGATTCCGCCCGCCTTCCAATTTCGTCATTGCGAGGAGCGGAAGGCGACGCGGCAATCTAGGGGCGGCGTAAGGCCGCTCTGGATTGCTTCGCTTCGCTCGCAATGACAAGAGCCTTTAGAGCCCTCCCGCGAAACGGAACGCAAAGCGATAATCCTCCGGTTTCAGCTCGACGTTAGTCACCTTGTCGGGCCGCACCGATTCCAGCGTGATGCTGCCGTCGGCCAGCGGCGTCGATTCGCCCAGCGTCACTTCAACCGGCTGCTTGTCGCCGTTGCTGCGAATCCACAGCATCTTCACGCGCACTCTGCCCGCCCACACGCAGCGCGCGTTCATTGGGCAGCGGCTGTCCTCGAGCACCGCGACCGGCTGGATGATCGGGCCATCGGCGTAGGCTTTCTGGCCGAGCGCGACGTTGCTGGCGTCAGCGAGCGGTGCTCCCCCGGATGTCGTGGCACACGCCGACGCGGCAAACGCTGCGAGGATGATCGGGGCGGCGAGGCGGGTCATGTTCTGCATTTGCGGGTTGATGAACGCGTCGCTATGAACCCGCCATGACCCGTATCCCATGCCAGCTTTACCTCATCTCACCGCTCGACGTCGGCGGCGATTTTCCTGCCCGGTTGACTGCGGCGCTCGGCGCAGGACCGGTCGCGGCGTTCCAGTTTCGCGTCAAAGGGCTGGAGCAGCACGAAGCAGCGCGGTTGGCCGCGCCGTTGCAAGCGATCTGCGCCGCGCGCGACGTCGCGTTTATCGTCAACGACGATGTCGCGCTGGCAAAACGGCTGGGCGCCGACGGGGTGCATCTGGGGCAGGGCGACGGCGATCCCCGCGAAGCGCGGCGCGAGCTTGGCCCCAGTGCCCAGATTGGGGTCACCTGTCACGCCAGCCGCCATATGGCGATGGAAGCGGGCGAGGCGGGGGCGGACTATGTCGCGTTTGGAGCTTTTTATCCGACGACCACCAAGGCGGTCGAGCATCAGGCCGAGCCCGAAATCCTGACCTGGTGGCAGGGCATGTTCGAGCTGCCGTGCGTCGCGATCGGTGGGATCACTGTAGACAATGCGCGCGGCTTGGTCGATGTGGGGGCCGATTTTCTGGCGGTATCGGGCGGAGTATGGGCGTATCCCGATGGCCCCGCGGCGGCGGTGCAGGCGTTTAACGATCTGCTGAAAGATCAGCCCGAGGGATAGTCGCGCCCCGGCTTTTTGGGCAGTTCAGAGGACGCAGTGGGCAGCGCAGCATCCTTGCGCCAGCCAAACAGGCCGGCGCAAGGCGCTGGGCGGCGCGACGGTACGGCGCCGCTACCGCGTGGTCGGGGTGTTACATCGGAAAGATCGATACTCATCATGCTGCCGATATGCCGGGAACAAATGCCTCCATATTGGATCGATACGTCAAATCGGTTTCGGTTCGTCGCTTCTGGCGCTTCGGTCCAATCGGCTTGCCCTTCGGCGCCCGCGCCGCTAAAGGCGCGCACCTGATACCGACGCCGTGCGCGGCGCCGGTTTGCTCTTTCCATCCTTGTCTAGTGAGTGTGCGCGATGAAAATCACCGGCGTTGAAATCCGTCCCGGCAACATTATCGAATTTGAAAAGGGGATCTGGAAGGTCACCAAGATCCAGCACACCCAGCCGGGCAAGGGCGGCGCCTATATGCAGGTCGAAGCCAAGAATCTGATCGACGGGCGTAAGCTCAACAACCGGTTTCGCAGCGCCGACACGGTCGAAAAGGTCCGCCTCGACACCAAGGACTTCCAGTTTCTTTACGCCGAGGGCGAGGATCTGGTGTTCATGGACAAGGACACATTCGAGCAGATCAACATCTCGAAGGACGTCGTTGGCGACGCCCACGAGTTCCTGCAAGACGGCATGGATGTCGTGCTCGAGTTGTGGGAAGAGCGCCCGATTTCGGTCGAGCTGCCCGAAACGATCGAAGCGACGATCGTTGAGGCCGATGCGGTGGTAAAGGGGCAGACGGCATCGTCGTCGTACAAGCCCGCAATCCTCGACAATGGCGTACGCGTAATGGTGCCGCCGCACATCACCAGTGGCACCAAGATCGTCGTCCATGTGTACGACCGCGAATATGTCCGGCGTGCGGACTGATTGAGCTCCCCTCCCGCTTGCGGGAGGGGCTAGGGGTGGGCGCGAGCGCAGCAAGCTCCTTCCATCTCAGAAGAACCCACCCCCGACCCCTCCCGCAAGCGGGAGGGGGGAGATAGAAATATGGCCATATCCGGCATCATCACCGTCATGGAACGCGCCGCGCGCAAGGCGGGGACCAAGCTGCGCCGCGATTTCGGCGAGATCGAACATCTGCAGGTGTCGCAAAAGGGGCCGGCCGATTTCGTGTCGAAGGCCGATCAGGCCGCCGAACGCACGCTGTACGACGAACTTGGCCGCGATCGTCCGGGCTGGGGCTTTGTGCTCGAAGAGGGCGGGATCATTGAGGGCGAGCCGGGCAAGCCGCGCTTCATCATCGATCCGCTCGACGGCACCTCGAACTTCCTCCACGCCATTCCGCATTTCGCGATTTCGATCGCGGTGCAGGAACCCAAGATTGGCGGCGGCTGGGGCGACATCACCTCGTGCCTGATCTATCAGCCGGTCACCGACGAAAGCTATTGGGCCGAACGCGGCCGCGGCGCGTGGCTGCACGACCGCCGCCTGCGCGTGGCGTCGCGCCGTAATCTGAACGAATGTCTGATTTCGACCGGCATCCCGTTCATGGGCCATGGCAATATGCCGCAGTGGAGCCGCATTTTCGGTGCGGTCGCCCCCGAGGTCGCGGGCATCCGGCGCTTCGGTGCCGCCAGCCTCGACCTCGCCTGGGTTGCGGCGGGCCGCTACGACGGCTTCTGGGAAAGCGACCTCAAGATCTGGGACGTGGCAGCGGGCATGTTGCTGGTGCGCGAGGCTGGCGGTTTCGTCAGCGACTTCCGCGGCGGTGACCGCGCGATCGAACGCAGCGAGTTTATCGCGGGCAGCGCCGCGGTGCATTCGAAGCTGCAAAAACTGGTCGCAGGCGCGCTAAGGAACGCTTGATTCCGCGGGTGTTTTGGGTCGCGTCCGGTCGATGACGAATTTTCGATAGTCCTCCATCAGATTGGCCCAGATGTTCAGGCTGAGGCCGACATTCGGCCGCGGAATGCCGCTCGCCCCAAGATTGACATCCATCTCAAGCACCGGGTCGCCTTCTCGATCGCGATAGGCGCGGGCATATCTTTTGGTGCGATTCCATTCGTTCAAGCTTTCGAGCGACATGGATTTTGCGTCGCTAAAGGCCAGGAAATACTGCACCGACTGGCATTGTTTGGTCTGAACGCAATTCAGGAAAAACATTCGAAACTTCAGGTCACCATTGTCGATCTGAATATATGGCGCCGCACCGTCGGGCGTCACGATGGTGGCCTCCCAACCTCTTGATTCCAGAATAGCCTTGAAAAGTTGCGGGTCGCTGGCCGTGACCAGTTCGGCCTGCGCCGGGGTTGCGGCCAGCAAAGCTGCCAAAACCGCCGTCCATTTCATCATCGCTTCTCGGTCCTGCTGTGGAGCGTCAGGCGAACACGCCCATGGCCAAAAGCTATCCAATCACGATGAGACGTACCAGATTCGACGGTGCACCGGGTGCATCGCCGCTTAGGATCAGGGCCCCTGGCGTCGGCAATGATGGTGGATCTGTGTGGTCAGACACTGGTCTGCCGCGCAACGTCGCAAAACGGCGGGACCAGTGCGCCGCGAGCAGCGGCTATTTGCCGAAAACATACTCCCGGAACGAGTCCATCAGCGACGCCCAGGTGTTGAAGCTTTCACCGACATTTTCTCGCGGGATGCCCGCAAAGTCGAGATCGACGTCCATTTCCAGGACCGGATCACCCTCATCATCCTTGTAGGCGCGGGCGAAGCGCTTATCCTTGTTCCAGCTGTTGAGCTTTTCGAGTGAGATGTCCTTTGCGTCACTGAACCCCATGTAGAATTGCAGGGTCTTGCAATTCTTCTCGTCGTCGTCGCAATTCATGAACAGCACGAGGAATTTCAGCCCGTTGCGGCTGCTTTCGATATAGGGGTTTTCGTCGGGCTTGGTGATCAGCGTGGCCGGCCAGCCCTGCGACTCGACGATCGCCTTGATCGTCTCCGGATTTTTGGCGCTGACCAGCTCGGCGTGCGCCGGACTCGCGGCCATCGTCGCGGTGGTTGCGGCAAGGGTTAGCGCTGCGCCGAACAAACTGTTTTTCATGACGGTCCTCCCTGTCGAACTGTGCGATCCAGACGCGGCAATTCGACCCCCTTTGTCGCGGCGTATCACAGCGATAGGGGCTGTCACCAGCGCACTTTGTGCTTTTGGTCACTTGGGCAGCGAAAATCATGCCCGCAGTGCTTGCGACGGGCGGCAGGCTGGCCTAAAGCGCCCGCATAAACGGGTGGCAAACACCTCAAAACAAGACTGCGAGCTCCCATGGTCGATCTGACGCAATATCTGCCGATTCTGATATTCCTGGTCATTGCGGTCGGGTTGTCGTCGGCGTTCGTGTTCCTGCCGATGGGCGTCGCGCGCCTGACCGGCGCGCACAAACCCGACCCGGCCAAGCTGACCGAATATGAATGCGGTTTCCCGGCGTTCGAGGATGCGCGCAGCCAGTTCGACGTGCGCTTCTATCTCGTCGCGATCCTGTTCATCATCTTCGACCTCGAAGCCGCATTCCTGTTTCCTTGGGCGGTCAGCCTAGGGGAAATCGGCTGGGCCGGTTGGGCCACCATGATGATATTCCTCGCCGAGCTCGCGATCGGCCTTGTTTATGCATGGAAGAAAGGGGCGTTGGACTGGGAATGAGCAGCTCGATCATCCTGCCGCCCGGCCAGATGCCGGTTGCAAGCCCTGTCGCTCCGGGGACGAACCCCGACATGGCGTTTTTCGACGACCTCAACAGCGAGGTCGGCGACAAGGGCTTTCTCGTCACCTCGACCGAGGATCTGTTCAACTGGGCGCGCACCGGCTCGCTGTGGTGGATGACCTTTGGCCTCGCGTGCTGCGCGGTCGAGATGATCCACGTCAACATGCCGCGTTACGACATGGAACGCTTCGGCGCCGCGCCGCGCGCGTCGCCGCGGCAGAGTGACGTGATGATCGTCGCGGGCACGCTGTGCAACAAGATGGCCCCGGCACTGCGCCGCGTGTACGACCAGATGTCGAACCCCAAATATGTCATTTCGATGGGCAGCTGCGCCAATGGCGGCGGCTATTACCACTACAGCTATTCGGTGGTGCGCGGTTGCGACCGCATCGTGCCCGTGGACATCTATGTCCCCGGTTGCCCGCCGACCGCCGAGGCGCTGCTTTACGGCGTGATGCAGTTGCAGCGGAAGATCCGCCGCGTCGGGACGATTGAACGCTGATGGCCCACGCCGCTCCCCTGATTGCGCCGCGCGCGACGCTGGCGGCCGAGCTGAAGCAGCTGCTCGGCGCCGATCTGCTCGCGCATGATTTCGCTGCCGACGAAGACAGCATCACTGTCGATCGCACTGCGATTGCCGCTGTGATGATCGCGCTGCGCGATAATCTGGAATATCAGCAGCTGATGGAGATCGCCGGGGTCGACTACCCCGACCGCGCCGAGCGGTTCGAGGTCGTCTATCACCTGCTCAGCGTGACGCGGAACCATCGCCTGCGCGTTCGGGTGTCGACCGACGAGGCGACCCCGGTGCCGAGCATCGTGCCGGTATGGCCCGTGGCGGGCTGGCTCGAGCGCGAAGTGTTCGACATGTACGGGGTGCTGTTCGCGGGCAATCCCGACCTGCGCCGCATCCTGACAGACTATGGGTTCCAGGGGCATCCGCAGCGCAAGGACTTCCCGCTGACCGGCTATATCGAGCTGCGTTACAGCGAAGAAGACAAGCGCGTCGTCTATGAGCCGGTGAAGCTGACGCAGGATTTCCGCAACTTCGACTTCCTGTCACCTTGGGAAGGCGCCGATTATGTGCTGCCGGGGGACGAGAAGGCTGGCGGCACCGGCGAGGCGCCGGGCAAGGGCGCGCCGACGCCGATGACTGCGAAGGAAGTGAAGGCGTCCGACGACAAGGCGAAGGCTTCGCCGCCGCCGACCCCGAAGACGACCGACAGCCCCGCGCAGACGGGCGCAGGCGCCAAGGCCAACAAGGCCGCGTCGAAGACCAGCCGCGACGGTGCGAAATCCAAGGTCGCGACCAAAGAAGCGAAAACGCCCGCGACGACCAAGGCCGAAAAGGCGCCCGCGAAGCCGCGCGCGCCGCGCAAGCCCAAGACGGGAGGTGACGCATGACCGACACCCCGACGATCCGCCACCACGGCGGCGATATGTTCGAAGGCTATCCGGTCGACACCGCGAATACCGCGGGCGATCAGGCCGTCACCAACTACACGATCAACTTCGGCCCGCAGCATCCCGCGGCGCACGGTGTGCTGCGCCTCGTGCTCGAACTCGATGGCGAGATCATCGAGCGCGTCGATCCGCACGTCGGGCTGCTGCACCGCGGCACCGAAAAGCTGATCGAATATAAGACCTATCTCCAGGCGTTGCCCTATTTCGACCGGCTCGATTATTGCTCGCCGCTGGGGATGGAGCACAGCTATGTGCTCGCGATCGAGAAATTGCTCGACCTCGAAGTCCCGGCGCGCGCGCAATATCTGCGCACGATGTTCGCCGAGTTGACGCGCATCTGCAATCATATGCTCAACATCGGCAGCCACGTCATGGACGTCGGCGCGATGACCCCGAACCTGTGGGTGTTCGAGCTGCGCGAGGATTGCCTCAACTTCTTCGAGCGCGCGAGCGGAGCGCGGATGCACTCGGCGTATTTCCGCCCGGGCGGCGTCCACCAGGATGTTCCCGAAAAGCTGCTCGTCGACATCGGCGAATGGGTCGAAACGCGGCTGCCGAAGCTGTTTGGCGACGCGATGAGCCTGGTCATCGACAACCGCATCTTCAAACAGCGCAACGTCGACATTGCGACGGTGAGCAAGGAAGACGCGCTGGCGTGGGGTTTCTCGGGCCCGATGATCCGTGGCAGCGGCATCGCGTGGGATTTGCGCAAGTCGCAGCCTTATGATGCCTATGCGAAGATGGAATTCGACATCCCTGTCGGCACGCGCGGCGATTGCTACGACCGCTTCATGGTGCGCGTCGAGGAAGTCTATCAGTCGGCAAAGATCATCAAGCAGTGCCTGCGCGACATGCCCACCGGCCCGATCGCCAGCCTCGACCGCAAGGTCGTGCCGCCGAAGCGTGGCGAGATGAAGCAGTCGATGGAATCGCTGATCCATCACTTCAAGCTCTATACCGAAGGCTTCCACGTTCCGGCGGGCGAAGTCTATGTCGCGACCGAAAGCCCGAAGGGCGAATTCGGCGTCTATCTGGTCAGCGACGGCACCAACAAGCCGTACCGTTGCAAGATCCGCCCGACGGCCTTTTCGCACCTGCAGGCGATGGACATGATGTCGAAGGGCCACATGCTTGCGGATACGACAGCAATCATCGGCGCGATCGACGTGGTGTTCGGGGAGTGTGATCGATAATGCTGCGCGAACTCGCCATTCTTGTCTTGGTACTCGCAGGCTTTGCTTCCGCCGTGGCGGCCTATCTGGCAGCGTTTCACGGCGAGGTAACTATCAAGGAGGTCGTCTCGACCGCATTTGCCGCGACGCTCGGCATGTATGTCGGGCGATATATTGAACGAGGTCTGGCCCGTGGCTGACGCACCCCAAATCCCCGACGAAGCCGAAACCCGCGCGCGCTGGGGCGCTTTTGCGTGGACGGCGGAAAATGCCGAGAAGGCGAAGGCCGTCATCGCGCGCTATCCCGCGGGGCGCCAGCGTTCGGCGGTGATGCCGCTGCTCGACCTCGCGCAGCGCCAGGTCGGCGCCGAGACGCAGACGCAGGGCTGGCTGCCCGTGCCGGTGATCGAATTTGTCGCGGCGCAGCTCGATATGCCGTTCATGCGCGCCTATGAGGTCGCGTCGTTCTACACGATGTACAATCTGGCGCCGGTCGGCCGTTATCATGTGCAGGTGTGCGGGACGACGCCGTGCCTGCTGCGCGGATCGGACGATGTGATGGCCGCGTGCAAGAACCGCGGGATGGTGAAGGGCAAGACGACTCCCGACGGCCTGTTCACACTGACCGAGGTCGAGTGCATGGGAACCTGCACCAACGCGCCGATGGTGCAGATCAACGACGATAATTACGAAGATCTGGATTTCGACCGCATGGCCGCGATCCTCGATGCGCTCGCCGCGGGCGAGACGCCGAAAGCGGGGACGCAGATCGCCGGGCGCCACACGAGCGAGCCCGAAGGCGGGCCGACGACGCTGAAAGAAATGGTGTCGTCGAACCATGATTACCGGAAGGATTGGGGGGCATGACCTACGCTTCATTCCTTCGTCATGCCGGACTTGATCCGGCATCCATGACCACGTGCGTCGCTTGGACCCCGGATCAAGTCCGGGGTGACGATGTAGGGGAAGGCGCATGAGCCTCCACGACAAAGATCGCATCTTCACCAACATCTATGGCTTCCAGCCGTGGAACCTGAAATCGGCGCAGGCGCGCGGGGATTGGGACAAGACCAAGGATCTGATGAAGCGCGGCCAGGACGCGATCATCGAGGAGATCAAGGCGTCGGGCCTGCGCGGCCGCGGCGGCGCGGGCTTTCCGACGGGCCTGAAATGGTCGTTCATGCCAAAGGAGCCGCGCGTCGACCGCCCGAGCTTCCTCGTCATCAACGCGGACGAGTCCGAGCCGGGTTCATGCAAGGACCGCGAAATCATCCGCCACGATCCGCACAAGCTGATCGAAGGCGCGCTGATCGCCGGCTTTGCGATGCGCGCACGCGCCGCGTACATCTACATCCGCGGCGAGTTTATCCGCGAGGCGGAGACGCTCTTCGCCGCGGTGCAGGAAGCGTATGACGCCGGGCTGCTCGGCAAGAATGCCGCGAAATCGGGTTATGATTTCGACGTCTTCGTCCACCGCGGCGCCGGCGCCTATATCTGCGGCGAAGAAACCGCGATGATCGAGAGCCTTGAGGGCAAAAAGGGCCAGCCGCGCCTGAAACCGCCGTTTCCGGCGGGAGCGGGCCTCTATGGCTGCCCGACGACGGTCAACAATGTCGAGAGCATCGCGGTCGTCCCGACGATCCTGCGCCGCGGCGCGCCGTGGTTCTCGTCCTTTGGGCGCGAGAACAACAAGGGCACCAAGCTTTTCCAAATCAGCGGCCATGTGAACACGCCATGCGTCGTCGAGGAAGAGATGAGCATCCCGTTCCGCGAGTTGATCGACAAGCATTGCGGCGGCATCCGCGGCGGCTGGGACAATCTGCTCGCGGTGATCCCCGGCGGTTCGTCGGTGCCGCTGGTCCCGGCAGCCGAAATCATGGACTGCCCGATGGATTTCGACGGGCTGAAAGCGGTCGGATCAGGCCTCGGGACCGCGGCCGCGATCGTGATGGATAAATCGACCGACGTCGTCCAGGCGATCAGCCGCATCAGCTATTTCTACAAGCATGAAAGCTGCGGCCAGTGCACCCCGTGCCGCGAAGGCACCGGCTGGATGTGGCGCGTAATGGAACGGCTGCGCACCGGCGACGCCGACATCAGCGAAATCGATACGCTCTACGACGTGACCAAGCAGGTCGAAGGCCACACCATCTGCGCCCTTGGCGATGCGGCGGCGTGGCCGATCCAGGGGTTGATCAAGCATTTCCGGCCCGAACTGGAGCGGCGTATCCGTGACAATGGCGGCGTGTTGGAGGCGGCGGAGTGAGTGACGCCGAGATCAAGAGCCTCGTGCTGCTTGCCTTCGTGCTGATGCTCGCATTCGGCGTGCGCGTCCTTTGGGGCAAGCGCGGGTTGCGGCCGTCGGCCAAAAATGGCTGGCGGAAAGCCGACAGCTCGAATTCGGGTCGTTTTTTTGATGACCAAGGCGCCGGCGGCGACCCGACGGCGGACGGAGCAGATTGATGCCTAAAGTCACCGTAGATGGCGTCGAAATCGATGTCCTGCAGGGTGCCACCTCCCTGCAGGCGTGCGAGCTGGAGCGGCGTATTAGCGATAACGGCGGCGTATTAGAGGCGGCGGAGTGATGCAGCACTCCTGCCTCTTGGTTACAGCGGTATCTGCTGCACTTCTGTGTGCTCCCTCGGCTCAAGCGCAGAGGACGGGAACCCGCGTGGGTCCCCCTCCCGCCGAAATACCTGACGATCTGCGTTTGAGCGACCAAGATCGAGCGCGAGTAGCAATGTATCGCTATGCGAAATGTGCGGTTGAAAAGAACCGGTCGATGATCGAACTTTATCTGAAAACAGCCGCTGGATCAAAGGCCGCTCACAAAAGGGCTAACTCGCTTTCGGTCGATGATTGTCTCTCCACCGGAGAAATGCGGTTCAACGAGTTTCTGTTCCGAGGCGGCGTGTACGACGTCCTTTATCAAAAAGACTACCGTAAAGTCGGGCCGCTCGACTTCGCGGCCACCCCGGATGTCGATTACGCTGCGGTAGGGGCTGACGCTTTGGAGACGCCTTCCCCTTCACACGTAGCACTAATCCAAGTTGCCGATTGCACCGTGCGCAAGGCGCCGGAAGAAGCCCGCAATCTCATACTGAGTGGAGTAGCGAGCAAGTCGGAAGGCGTCGCATTTGCGAGCATTGTTCCGTCGATGGAAGGATGCTTGTCTCAGGGATCGCAGCTGAAATTTTCCAAGTCGGTGCTTCGAGGAGTCATCGGAGAGGCACTTTATCGCCTGTCGGTTCGCGCAAGCCAACCGAAAACCGCGACTGAGGACTTATAATGCCTAAAGTAACCGTAGATGGCGAAGAACTCGACGTCCCACAGGGCGCTACCGTCCTGCAGGCGTGCGAACTGGCGGGGAAGGAAATCCCGCGTTTCTGCTATCATGAACGCCTGAGCATCGCCGGCAATTGTCGCATGTGCCTGGTCGAAGTCGCGCCCGGCCCGCCGAAGCCGCAGGCGTCGTGCGCGCTGCCGACTGCCGAGGGGCAGATCATCAAGACCGACAGCCCGATGGTGAAGAAGGCGCGCGAGGGGGTGATGGAGTTCCTGCTCATCAACCACCCGCTCGACTGCCCGATTTGCGATCAGGGGGGCGAATGCGACTTGCAGGACCAGTCGATCGCCTATGGCCGCGGCGCGACGCGCTATGACGAAAACAAGCGCGCGGTGACCGAGAAATATATGGGTCCGATCGTCAAGACGGTGATGACCCGCTGTATCCAGTGCACGCGCTGCGTCCGCTTTGCCGAGGAAGTCGCCGGGGTCGAAGACATCGGCGCGATCGGGCGCGGCGAGAATATGCAGATAACGTCGTATCTCGAGCGGGCGGTTGCGAGCGAACTGTCGGGCAATGTCGTCGACTTGTGTCCGGTCGGCGCACTGACCAGCAAACCCTATGCGTTCGAAGCGCGGCCGTGGGAACTGACCAAGACGCTGGGCATCGACATGATGGACGCGGTCGGCACCAACGTGCGGATCGACGCGCGCGGGCGTCAGGTGCTGCGCGTGTTGCCGCGGATCAACGATGATGTGAACGAGGAATGGGCGAGCGACAAAACGCGCCACCATGTCGACGGCCTGACCCGGCGCCGTCTCGATCGGCCCTATGTGCGCCGCGACGGCCAGCTGGTCGAAGCGACATGGGCCGAAGCATTTGAGGCAATCAAGGCCGTGAACGCGGGAAAATCGGTCGCCGCGATCGCGGGCGACCTGGCCGATTGCGAGACGATGTTTGCGGCGATGGCGCTGGTCAATGCGCTCGGCTCGACGTTGCTCGAAGGGCGCCAGACCGGGCTCGACTATGACGTCAGCAGCCTGTCGGCGGTGAATTTCAACACTGGCATCGCCGAGGCCGAGAATGCCGACGTGATCCTGCTAATCGGTACGAACCTGCGCTGGGAAGCTCCGCTGATCAACACGCGGATCCGCAAGGCGGTGTGGAAGAAGGGCGCGAAGGTCTTTGCGATCGGTCCAGAGAAGGATCAGACGTACAAGGTCAGCTGGCTCGGCGACGATGCTTCGCTCGTCGCAAAGCTGCCCGCGGCGGCGCTCGACGCGCTGAAGGGCGCCGAACGTCCGCTAATCATCGTTGGCGGCGGCGGCCTTGCGGTTCCCGGCGTTCATGGTGCGGCGCTGGCGCTTGCCAAGTCGGTGAACGCGGTCCGTCCTTCGACAGGCTCAGGAGGCTGGAACGGCTTTTCGGTCGTCCATATGGCGGCGAGCCGCATGGGTGGGCTGATGCTCGGCTATGCGCAGCCCGGCGGGATCAAGGATATCGTCGCGGCGAAACCGAAGCTGGCGTTTTTCCTCGGCGCCGACGAGGTCGATTTCACCGGCTTTGCCAAGACGCTGAAGGTCTATGTCGGCCATCATGGTGACAAGGGCGCCCATGCCGCCGACGTCATCCTGCCCGCGGCGGCGTGGACCGAAAAGGACTTTACCACGGTCAACACCGAGGGCCGCGTTCAGCGCAGCGAAAAGGCGGTGTTCGCACCGGGTGACGCGCGTGAAGACTGGAGCATTTTCCGGGCCTTGGCCGATACGCTGGGCGTGTCGCTCGGTTTTGACAGCTTCGATGCGTGCCGCTCCGCGATGATTGCAGCAGTTCCGGCGCTCGGCGTCGAAGGCGTCGCCAATTACGGCTGGTCGGTACCCAAGCTGCCCGCCAAGCCCGAGGCCCGCGCGATCCCTTCGCCGATCAAGGATTTCTACCTCACCAACGCCATCTGCCGTGCGTCGCCGACGATGCAGCGCTGCTCGGACGAAATCCTCCATGGCGGTGACTATGCGGAGGCCGCGGAATGACCCCGGTACATGCAATCGCCAGCGTCATGCTGGCCAGGATGAGCTTTGCCGTTTGGCGCGGCTTTAATCCGCGCAACAAGTCCGAGAAGCCCGGGCCGCACAACGGCTGGCGCAACCAGGACGGGACGCGGAAATGACCGAGACCTTTATCTCCTGGGGTATGGACCCGAACTGGGCTTGGGGCGTCGCAACCGTCGCGGGCATCCTGCTGATTGCGTTGCCGCTGATGCTCGCGGTCGCGATGATCATCTATGCCGACCGCAAGATCTGGGCGGCGATGGCGCTGCGCCGCGGGCCGAATGTCGTCGGACCCTTCGGGCTGCTGCAAAGCTTTGCCGACGGGCTGAAAGTGTTTTTGCAGGAAACGATCATCCCGACCGGTGCGAACCGCGGTCTGTTCCTGATCGCGCCGATCATCACCTTCACGGTCGCGCTGATGGCATGGGCGGTGATCCCGTTCAATTCGGGCGCCGTGCTCGCCGACATCAATGTTGGCTTGCTCTACATCCTCGCGATCTCGTCGCTCGGTGTGTATGGCGTCGTGCTGTCGGGCTGGGCGTCGAACTCGAAATATCCCTTCTTTTCCGCGATGCGCGCCGCCGCGCAGATGATTTCCTATGAAGTGTCGATCGGGTTCATCCTGGTCGGGGTTGTGCTCTATGCCGACAGCTTCAACCTCAACGAAATCATCAAGGCGCAGCAGGGCCATGGGCTAGGCATCGTCAACGCCTTTGGCTTCAACCTGCTGCTGTTCCCGCTCGCGGTCATCTTCCTGATCGCCAGCCTCGCCGAAACCGCGCGCGCGCCCTTCGATCTGACCGAGGCCGAGAGCGAGCTCGTCGCCGGCTATCAGACCGAATATTCGTCGATGAGCTTCGCGCTGTTCTGGCTCGGCGAATATGCCAATGTCCTGCTCATGGCGACGCTGAACGCGGTGCTTTTCTGGGGCGGCTGGCTGCCGCCGCTCAACATCGATTTCCCGTGGTTTGACGTCCCGGGCTGGTTGTGGCTGTTCGGCAAGATACTCGCCTTCTTCTTCATCTTCAGCTGGGTGAAGGCGACCGTGCCGCGCTACCGCTATGACCAGCTGATGCGCCTGGGCTGGAAAATCTTCCTGCCGATCAGCCTGATCTGGATCTTCCTGATCTCGGGCTGGCTGATGCTTACGAGGTATTCATGACGTCCATTGCCCACCTCATCAAAAGCTTCACGCTGTGGGAGTTTGTGAAGGCGCATGCCCTCACGCTCAAATATTTCTTCAAGCCGAAGGCGACGATCAACTATCCGTTCGAGAAGAACCCGCTGAGCCCGCGTTTCCGCGGCGAACATGCGCTGCGCCGTTATCCGAACGGCGAGGAACGCTGCATCGCGTGCAAGCTGTGCGAAGCGGTGTGCCCGGCGCAGGCGATCACGATCGAGGCCGAGCCGCGCGAGGACGGCTCGCGCCGCACTACGCGCTACGACATCGACATGACCAAGTGCATCTATTGCGGCTTTTGCCAGGAAGCATGCCCGGTCGATGCGGTGGTCGAGGGGCCGAACTTCGAATATGCGACCGAAACGCGCGAAGAACTGCTCTATGACAAGGCCAAGCTGCTCGCCAATGGCGACAAATGGGAACGCGCGATCGCGGCGAATCTTGCCGCCGACGCGCCCTATCGGTAAGGGCGCGCGCACATGATCCAACTCTTTGCCTTTTACCTGTTCGCGACGATCGTCATCGCCTCTGCGGCGATGGTGATTTTCGCGCGCAATCCGGTCCATAGCGTCATGTGGCTGATCCTTGCCTTCTTCAACGCGGCGGGACTGATGCTGCTGGCGGGGGCCGAGTTCATCGCGATGCTGCTCGTCATCGTTTATGTCGGCGCGGTCGCGGTGCTGTTCCTGTTCGTCGTGATGATGCTCAACATCGATTTCGCAGAATTGCGCGCCGGTTTTGTGCGCTATCTGCCGCTCGGCGCACTGGTCGCGATCATCCTTGTCGCGGAGTTGATCTTCGCGTTGGGCGCGTGGAGCGCGGGCGGGGTCGATCTGGCCGCGCGTGCCGCACCGGCGGTGACCGACAAGAGCAATATCCAGCAGATCGGTGAACTGCTCTACACGCGCTACATCTTCCTGTTCGAGGCCGCGGGGATCATCCTGCTCGTCGCGATGATCGGGGCGATCGTGCTGACGCATCGCCAGCGCGGCGGAGTGCGCACCCAGAATATCTCATTGCAGAACCAGCGCCGTCCGCAGGATGCGACGCGGCTGGTCGATCCGGGCGTCGGGCAGGGGATGGAGTTGTGATTTCGGTCGGCCATTACCTCGCCGTTTCGGCGGTGCTGTTCACGCTCGGCGTGCTCGGCATCTTTATCAACCGCAAGAATATCATCGTCATCCTGATGGCGATCGAGCTCATTCTGCTCGCGGTGAACATCAACCTCGTCGCGTTCAGCGCCGCGCTCGGCGACCTGGTCGGACAGGTGTTCGCGATGTTCGTGCTGACCGTCGCGGCGGGCGAAGCTGCGATCGGGCTTGCCATTCTTGTGATCTATTTCCGCGGCCGCGGCACCATTGCGGTCGATGACGCCAACCGGATGAAGGGGTAAGCCGGTGATTCAGGCGATCGTTTTCCTGCCGCTGCTCGCGGCGCTTGTCGCAGGGCTGGGCCAGCGGGCCATCGGCTCGTTCGCGGCCAAGCTGATCACCACCGGCGCGCTGTTCACCAGCGCCGCGCTCAGCTGGCCGATCTTCCTGTCGTTCGTGATGGGCAGCGGCGAGGCCGATGTCGTGACGGTGCTGCACTGGGTGTCGTCGGGCGCGCTGCAATTCAACTGGGAATTGCGCGTCGATGCGCTGACCGCGGTCATGCTCGTCGTGATCACGACGGTGTCGGCGCTCGTCCACCTCTATAGCTGGGGCTATATGGAGGAAGACCCGGACCAGCCGCGCTTCTTTGCCTATCTCTCGCTCTTTACCTTTGCGATGCTGATGCTCGTGACCGCGAACAATCTGGTCCAGATGTTCTTCGGTTGGGAAGGCGTCGGTCTCGCGTCGTACCTCCTAATCGGTTTCTGGTACAAGAAGCCGAGCGCCAATGCCGCGGCGATCAAGGCATTCGTCGTCAACCGCGTCGGCGATCTGGGTTTCATGCTCGGCATCTTCGGTACCTTCCTGGTGTTCGGTACCGTGTCGATCCCCGAAATTCTGGCCGCCGCGCCGGGCATGGCGGGCTCGACAATCAGCTTCATGGGAATGCGTCTCGACACGATGACGATCCTCTGCCTGCTGCTTTTCATCGGCGCGATGGGCAAGTCGGCGCAGCTCGGTCTGCACACCTGGCTGCCCGACGCGATGGAAGGCCCGACCCCGGTGTCGGCGCTGATCCACGCCGCGACGATGGTCACCGCGGGCGTTTTCATGGTGTGCCGCCTGTCGCCGATGTTCGAGATGTCGGACGTCGCGCAGGGCGTCGTAATGTTCGTCGGCGCCGCGACCTGCTTCTTCGCCGCGACCGTCGCGACGACGCAGTGGGACATCAAGCGCGTCATTGCTTATTCGACCTGTTCGCAGCTCGGCTACATGTTCTTTGCCGCGGGCGCTGGCGCTTATGGCGCCGCGATGTTCCACCTGTTCACGCATGCCTTCTTCAAGGCATTGCTGTTCCTGGGCGCCGGTTCGGTGATCCACGCGATGCACCACGAACAGGACATGCGTTATTATGGCGCGCTGCGGAAAGATATCCCGATTACCTATTGGGCGATGATGCTGGGCACGCTCGCGATCACCGGCGTCGGCATCTATGGCGTTTTCGGCTTTGCGGGCTTCTATTCGAAGGACGGCATCCTGGAAGCGGCCTTCGCGAGCGGCGGCGGCGGCGTGATCGCCTTCTGGGTCGGCATCTTCGTCGCTTTCCTGACCAGCTTCTATTCGTGGCGTCTGGTCTTCCTGACCTTCCACGGCACGGCGCGCTGGGAGCAGAGCAAGCATATCCAGCATGCGGTGCACGACGATCATGGGCACGGTCATGAAGACCACGCCCACGCGGCCCATGACGATCATCATCACGCCGCGCATGGCGATGGCACCGCTGGCTACAAACCCCACGAAAGCCCGGTCACCATGCTGATCCCGTTGATCATTCTGTCGATCGGTGCGGTGTTCGCAGGCTTCGCGTTCAAATATCCTTTCATCTATCCCGAAGAAGGCATGGCTTTCTGGAACGGGAGTCTCGCCTTCGACGCCGAACTGATGCACGCCGCGCATGAAGTCCCCCTGTGGGTGAAATGGACGCCGTTCACGGTGATGGCGATCGGGCTGTTCCTCGCGTGGAACAGCTATATCCGCAACACCACGTTGCCGGGCCGCTTCGTTGCGCAGTTCAAGCTGCTGCACCAGTTCCTCTACAACAAATGGTATTTCGACGAGCTCTACAACATCGTCTTCGTGAAGCCCGCCTTTGTGATCGGCCGCTTCTTCTGGAAGCGCGGCGATGAGCAGACCATCGACCGCTTCGGTCCCGATGGCGCGGCGGCGCTCGTCCAGGGCGGCACGCGGCTCGCGGTGCGGCTGCAATCGGGTTATGTTTATGGATATGCGTTTGTGATGCTGCTCGGGCTTGTCGGCCTGGCCAGCTGGGCCATGGTGAAGTTCCTGTGAGCGGTTTTCCGATCCTTTCGCTGATGCTGGCGATCCCCGCCGTTGCCGCGATCGCGTGCCTGTTCGCAGGCGACCGATTGGCGCGGCTGATCGCGCTGGGCGCGACGCTGGTCACCTTCGTGCTCGGCTGTGTGATGTGGGCGCAGTTCGATATCGGCGGGCCGCAGTGGCAGTTCACCGAACGCGCCGACCTGTTCGGGCGGTTCAGCTGGGCGCTCGGCATCGACGGCATGGCTCTGATGCTGATCATGCTCAGCGTGTTCCTGATGCCGTTGTGCATCCTTGCCAGCTGGGACGCGATCAAGAGCCGTGTTGGCCTCTACATGGCGATGTTCCTCGTCATGGAAACGATTATGATCGGCGTGTTCTGCGCGCAGGATCTGCTGCTGTTCTACATCTTCTTCGAGGCTGGCCTGATCCCGATGTACTTCATCATCGGCATTTGGGGCGGCGCGAACCGCAAATATGCGGCGTATAAATTCTTCCTCTACACGCTGCTCGGCTCGGTGCTGATGCTGATCGCGATGATCGCGATGATCGCCGAAGCGGGGACGACCGACATTCAGACGCTGCTCAACTACGACTTCCCGGTCGAAATGCAGACGTGGCTGTGGCTCGCCTTCTTCGCCAGCCTGGCGGTCAAGATGCCGATGTGGCCCGTCCACACCTGGCTGCCCGACGCGCACGTCCAGGCGCCGACGGCGGGATCGATGATCCTCGCCGGCGTACTGCTGAAGCTCGGCGCCTATGGCTTCATCCGCTTCATGATGCCGATGTTCCCCGATGCCTCGGCGCAGCTGATGTGGATCGTGTTTGGCCTGTCGATGGTGGCGGTGGTTTATACCAGCCTCGTCGCGCTGGTGCAGAGCGACATGAAGAAGCTGATCGCTTACTCGTCGGTCGCGCATATGGCGATCGTCACCGCGGGCCTGTTCGCCTTCAACCAGCAGGGGATCGAAGGCGCGCTGATCATCATGCTCAGCCATGGCGTCGTCTCGGCGGCGCTCTTCTTCTGCGTCGGCGTCATTTACGACCGCCTGCACACGCGCGAGATCGACCGCTACGGCGGGCTTGCGGTCAACATGCCGGCCTATGCGATCTTCTTCATGCTGTTCACTATGGCGTCGATCGGTCTGCCCGGGACCAGCGGTTTTGTCGGCGAATTCCTGAGCCTTGCCGGGATTTATGAAGCGTCGAGCTGGGTTGCCTTTGTGTGCACCACCGGGATCATTCTTGGCGCTGCATATATGCTCTATCTCTACCGCCGCGTCGTGTTCGGCGAACTCACCAAGGACGATGTCAAGGCGATGCCCGACCTCAATCCCCGCGAATGGGCGGTGCTGGCGCCGCTGGCCGCCGTGGCACTGTGGATGGGTGTTTATCCCGAAAGCTTCCTCGCGCCGATGCGCGGCGATGTGACGACGGTTGTCGCGCGGCTTGCTCCGGCCAAGCCAGCGGGTGATGCCCAACTGGCGGCTGGAAAACCGCAGCCCGCCAAGGCGCAGGGTGACACCGCGCACGGATCGAGCCATGCGGGAGGCGTCCAATGACCGCCGATCTCGCACTCATCTGGCCCGAACTGATCCTGACGATCGGTGGGCTGATCACCCTGATGCTCGGAACCTTCCTGGGTGACCGGCAGGTCGGCCTTTACCAGCTTAGCGCGCTGCTGACGCTGGCAGCGGCAGCTGCCGCTGTCGTGGCGCTGTTCGGCGTCAATGCCACGGTCTTTTCAGGGACGCTGTCGGTCGACGGCTTCGGCGGCTTCGCCAAGCTGCTGATCTACGCCGCCAGCTTTATCTGCATCCTCATCGCGCCGCGCTTTTTCACGGGCGGGATGCGCGCCGAATATCCGACTCTGATCCTGTTCGCGGCGCTTGGTATGGGGATCATGGCGTCGTCGCGCGACCTGATGACGCTGTACGTCGGGCTCGAACTCAACAGCCTCGCGGCCTATGTGCTCGCCAGCTTCATGCGCACCGACGAGCGCTCGACCGAAGCCGGCCTCAAATACTTCGTGCTCGGTGCGCTCGCGTCGGGAATGCTGCTCTATGGCATTTCGCTGCTCTATGGCTTTACCGGCACCACCGATTTCAGCGGCATTGCGGCGCGCATGGGCGGCGAGATGAACATCGGGTTGATCTTTGGCATCGTATTTGTGCTCGCGGGGCTTGGTTTCAAGATCAGCGCTGTGCCGTTCCATATGTGGACCCCCGACGTTTACGAAGGCGCACCGACCCCGGTGACGACCTTCTTTGCCAGCGCGCCGAAAGTCGCTGCGATGGCACTGATGACGCGCGTTGTCATCGACGCGATGGGACCTGCAATTGGCGCGTGGCAGCAGATCATCATCTTCCTTGCGCTTGCCTCGATCATCCTCGGTGCGGTCGGCGCGATCGGGCAGAAGAATATCAAGCGCCTGCTCGCTTATTCGTCGATCAACAATGTCGGCTTCATGCTGATCGGTCTCGCTGCGGGAACGCAGGCGGGGGTCGAAGGCGTGCTGACCTATCTGCTCGTCTATGTCGTGACGACGATTGGCGCCTTCTTGGTCGTGCTGCAATTGCGCGACGCTGATGGCAATTATATCGAAAGCATCCCGGCGCTCGCGGGTCTGTCGCAGCGCCGCCCCGGACTGGCGGCAGCGATGGCGGTATTCCTGTTCAGCCTGGCGGGTATTCCGCCGCTGTTCGGCTTCTGGCCGAAATATCTGGTGTTCGAGGCCGCGGTGAACGCCAACCTGCTGCCGCTGGCGATTGCGGGCATCGTCGCGTCAGTGATCGGGGCATTCTATTATATCGCGATCATCAAGACGATGTATTTCGATGACAATTCGGACACCGAAATCCCCGCGGGCGGTGGCGCAATCGTCGAGGATGCGGTGATCACGGCGAGCGCACTCTGGCTCTCGGTTATCGGTTATCTCTTCATCCCGATGCTCGCAGTCGTATCGGCGAGCGCCGCCGCGGTGCTGTTCTGATCCCGCCGATCGAGCAGGTAGCGCAGACAGGTTCGACCAACGCCGACCTGCTGGCGCGGCTGGCCAGCGGCGAGCAGGTCGGCGAGGGGCATTGGCTGATCGCCGATCGCCAGACCGCCGGGCGCGGACGGCTGGGGCGCGACTGGAACGACGGGCAGGGCAATTTCATGGGCTCGACCGTCGTGCATCTGACGGTCGGCGACCCGTCGGCAGCAACGCTGGCGCTGGTTGCCGGAGTGGCGCTGGCCAAGACCGTTGCCGCGCTCGCGCCGAACATCAATGCGCAGCTCAAATGGCCGAACGACCTGTTGATCGGCGGCGCCAAATGCGCGGGCATTTTGATGGAGCGTACCGGCAATTCGGTGGTGATCGGCGTCGGCGTCAATCTGGTCGCGGCGCCCATATTGCCCGACCGGGCAACGGCGACGCTGGCGGATAAAGGTGCCGCGATTGACCGCGATCATTTCTCCGGGGCGCTGGGTATCGCTATGATCGACGCGCTGTGGACCTGGCGGCAAGAGGGGGTGGCGAGTATCGTCCGCACCTGGCTGCCGCTGGCGCATCCGCTCGGCACGCCGCTGCGCGTGTCCGAACAGGGCGTTGACGGAACATTCGATGGGCTTGCCGAGGATGGCGCGCTGCGCTTGCGTGTGGCGGGCGGCGAGACCATGCTGGTGCACGCTGGGGACGTCGAACTGGGCCGCACGGTCGAGAAAGAGAGATAGATGCTGCTCGCGATCGATGTCGGCAACACCAATGCCAAATTTGCGCTGTTCGACGGATCGCAGCTGCGCGCGCGGTGGCGGATCGCCACCGACGACCGGCGCACCGCCGACGAATATATGGTGTGGCTCGATCAGTTGCTGCGCATCGAGGGCTATGACCGCGCGCAGGTCGATGCAGTGGTCATCTCGACGGTCGTGCCGCGCGCGCTCCACAATCTGCAACTGTTGGCGGTCAAATATTTCGGCGTCGATGCGTTGGTCGCTGGACGCGAGCCCGTGACATGGGGCATCGCGCTCAAGGTCGACGAGCCGCGCTCGGTCGGTGCCGACCGCGCGGTAAACGCGATCGCGGCGCAAGCGGTCGAACCCGGCAAGGACAAGCTCGTCATCAGCTTCGGCACCGCGACGACGCTCGACCACATCGACACCGACGGCGCCTATCTGGGCGGCATCATCGCACCCGGAGTCAATTTGTCACTGGAGGCGCTGGTTGCCGCCGCCGCCAAACTCCCGCGCATCGCCATCGAAGCCCCCGCGACCTCCAGCGTGATCGGCCGCACCACCGAAAGCCAGATGCTGATCGGCGTCTATTGGGGCTATGTATCGATGATGGAAGGCCTCATAGGGCGGATGAAATCCGAAATCGGCAAGCCGCTGACCGTCATCGCGACGGGCGGCCTTGCAACCTTGTTTCAGGAACAGGCCCATCTGTTTGACCGCATCGAACCCGATCTGACGCTCAACGGGTTGATGCACCTCTATAACCAACGGAACCAGACAATATGACGACTCCAGGCAAGGAGCTGCTTTTCCTCGCGCTCGGCGGATCGGGCGAGATTGGTATGAACGCCAATCTTTATGGCTGCGACGGCAAATGGATCATGCTCGACCTTGGCGTGACATTCGGCACCCATGATTATCCCGGCATCGACATCATCATGCCCGACCTGGAATTTATCGAGGATCGCAAAAAGGACTTGCTCGGGATTGTCCTGACCCACGGGCACGAGGATCATATCGGCGCCTTGCCGTATCTCGCCGCCGACCTTGGCGTGCCGCTCTACGCCAACCGCTTCACCGCCGGCCTGATCGCCAACAAGCTGGCAGAGGAAGGACTGGAGAAAGAGGTCAAGATCAAGACCGTCGACATCGACGCGCATTTCCAGCTTGGCCCGTTCGGTATCCGCCTCATGCCGCTCGCGCACTCGATCCTCGAGATGAGCGCGGCGGTGATCGACACCCCCTATGGCCGCGTGTTCCACACCGGCGACTGGAAGCTCGACGCCGATCCGGTGCTGGGCACCCCGTCGAGCGCTGCGGCGCTGACTGCGATTGGCGACGAAGGCGTCGATTTCCTTGTCGGCGATTCGACCAATGCGTTTAATCCCGAGGCATCGGGCAGCGAGGGCGATCTGTATGGTGGGCTGCTGACCGCGGTCGGCAATGCCAAAGGGCGCGTCATCGTCACTACCTTTGCCTCGAACGCGGCGCGTCTCAAGACGCTGGGTCGCGTCGCTACGGCAACCGGGCGCACGCTGTGTGTCGCCGGACGCTCGCTCGACCGCATTTTGGGCGTGGCGCGGTCGGTCGGTTATCTGAAGGACTTCCCGCCGACGGTCGATTTCGACGAGGCGATGCGCCTGCCGCGCGACAAGGTGATGGTGATCGCCACGGGCGGGCAGGGCGAACCGCGTGCGGCGCTGGCCCGGATGGCGGCGGACAGCCACCAGATCAAACTCGCGCCCGGTGACACCGTCGTCTTTTCGTCGAAGCAGATCCCCGGCAACGAAGTGGCGATCGGGCGGATCATGAATCAGCTTGCGGCGAAGGACATTCTGACCGTCACCGAAAAGCAGGCGCATATCCATGTCAGCGGCCATCCGGGGCAGCCCGAACTGGCGGCGCTCTATGGCTGGCTGCGGCCGAAGCTGGTCGTGCCGGTGCATGGCGAGATTCGCCACATGCACGAACAGGCGCGCTTTGCGCTGGAAAAAGGCGTTCCCGATGCGCTGATCCAGGAAAATGGCGATCTGGTCAGGCTGGCGCCGGGACCGGCGCAGATTGTCGAGCGCGTGCGCGCAGGGCGGCTGATCCTCGACGGCGACGTCATCCTGCCCGCCGACGGAGAGACGATCAACGAGCGCCGCAAGCTGGCGCTGCATGGGCATATTACCGTCGCGGTCATCTTTACCGGCAAGCGCTTCACCGAGGTCGCGATCAGCTATCGCGGCGTTCCGGTCGAGGACGAGCGCGAAGCCTTTATCGACGAGATGCGCGAAGCGGCGGAGAAAGCGGCGCTCGCTCCCGCCAAGGAACAGGAAAAAATGCGCGAGGCGATCCGACTGAGCGTGCGCCGCGTCGCGACCGACTGGACCGGCAAGAAACCGGTCGTCGATGTCATGCTTGTGCAGCTCTGAACGGATTTGGGACGATGAAATGGACCTCAGCCCTCGCGATCTATTCGCTGTTTTTCGCGCTCAGCGCCTTTTTCGTGCTGCCGTTCCACGGCCGCAAAGGGAGCGACGATGAGGCACCGATGGTAAAGGGCCAAGACCGCGGCGCGCCTGCGGTTTTCCGGCCCGGGCGCATCCTCCTCCAGATGGCGATTGTCGCCACGATCGGCTTTGTCCTTTATTATGCTGCCTATGTGAGCGGGGTCGTCGATCCCAATGTGGTGAGCGGTCGGGCCTGACTCGCTGTGCCTGACATCCTGCAAAGTTCAGGAAAGTTCAGCCCTATGGGCGGCCCGAATTGGGCCTCGCGGTGATTTGGATGCGTTTTCCAAGCCTCGCCTTAGCCGCACCGGCGAGCCGGGGCGTGACTGATATTTGTCTACCAAATGAAAGAGTCAAACAAAGGCTGGCACAGCCTGAAATTGTAGGAAAGACCTTTTTGGAGGCGAAGTCTGCTTAGGGCTGGGAAGCGGAAGTTCGTGTTTGTTAGAGCCGAGTGTAGGCGCGCGTCTTGGGCAGCTTGAAAATCGGTCATTTAGATTGTTTCAATGCTCGCTAGTGTAGACACCTTGGAGTGGATGCAGGGAGAAGCACGCGTGAGTCCTGAGGAAATCGACAAAATAATCGGGATGGACGACCGCGATGCGCTCATCGATCAATGGGCCTTCGATGATCGCGTGATGTTCGGCGACCAACCGTTAAATCCAAACCATGTCACGTTGACTATTCGGCACTTAGGATGGTGCTTGGCCATTATAGATATGGCATTCGAAACGATGGAGAGGGAGAAGCAGGTGTTTGTCGCTGCGGAAAATGGTTCTCGTTCCGGCGACGCACTTGACGCAGCATACAGGGTGGTCGCCATGCGAGAGTTGCTCAGACAGCTGCTACCAATTCGCGAGCGAGTTTTGCCTTACAACGTGTCTGATTTTGACCGAAACCCACCACGCCGCTCGGTTGACGCCACCACCGCTTAGTTACGCAAGCGGTCGATCGCCTGCGCCAGCGCCACATACAGCTTGCCGATGTCCGAGGACAGCAGGGTCACGCTGATCGCCGACCCGTCGCGCGCGCCGATCAGCAGGCGCAGCATCGCTTCGAAATCGTGGATGAACTGATTCACCGACGCGTGGAAGCCGTCGTCATTCTGGTAGAGGCGCAGGATTTCTTTCGCCTCGCCATTCTCGATCAGCTTGACCGCGCGGCGCGCGAAGACGGCGCGGTCGCCCTTCAGATAGGCGTCCCAGGCGGTGTCGCTGACTTCGGTTGACAGGATCTTGGTGACGTCGATCGCGGTCGATTTCAGCGCCTCGGTCAGCAGCCCGACCTGCTTGGCAAGCGAATCGCGGTCGGATGCGGCGATTGCCTGTTCGGCTTCGGCGACGCGCTGTTCGACGCTCGCGCTGGTGTCCATGATCGTAATCAGCTGGCGCATCAGCCGGTCGGCGGCGCCATTCGCGGCCGCGACCGCGCGGGCCGAGGCCTCTTCGATCGCGGTCAGCTGCGCCATGATCTCGGTCTTGAACGCGGCGTCGATTGCCTCGGTCGCGGTCGCCTGCATCGCTTCGCGTGCGCCCGAAACCAGTTTTTCGAGCGTCTGTCGCGCCTCGTCGGCGGCGGAATCCGCGGTTGCGCGGACCTCGCCCAGTGTCGCGATCATCCGCGCGCCGCCCTGTTCGGCAAAATCGTCGGCGCCATCGCGCAGCTTCGCCAGCGCGGCTTCTGCATCGGCCAGCGATCCATTGATGCGGTCGACCAGCGCCTGCTGGCTGGTCGCGTGCCCCACCATCTGTTCTTCGTTCGATTTGAGCGTCGCCTGTACCGCATTGACGTGTGACATCGTCGATTGCGCGACCAGTTCCGACGCTTCCAGCATCGGGCGCAGCTGCGACAGCGCGGTCTGCGTTGCCTTGCCGTGCGAGGTCATGCGATCGAGCGCGTGCGGGAGCGTCTCGTCGAGCTCGCGCGTCACGGCGTCGAGCGCGAGGAGCAGCGATTCGGCGTGGGTGATCAGCTGGTGCGCCGACGCATTGCCACTCTGCACTTCCTGCATGAAGGTGCTGAGCTGCGCTTTGGTGTCGTCGATCGAGCGACCGATGACGCCGGTGCTGGCGCTGACGCTGACGTCGAGCACCTCGAGTTGCTGGGCCACGTCGGCGACATGCGCGGTGATCCGCGTTGCCAGCGCGTCGCTCGCGTCGGCGTGGGCGGCCAGTTGTGAGCCCATCGCATCGCCAGCATCGCGCGCGGCGGCCAGCTTGGCGTCCATCTGCGCGGCTGCCGTATCGACGCCGTCGCGGAACAGACGCCAGCTTTCCTCCATCTGCGCGGTGACGGTGGCGACTGTCGATGTCATGTCGTCGCGCGCGCTGGCGCTGGCGCTGGTGATCCGGGCGAGCGCCGCGTCGTGTGCGCTGCTCACTTGGGTAGAAGCCGCGAGCAGGCCGGTTTCAGTCTCCTTGCCCTGTTCCTGCAGCGCAACAATCGCTTCGAGAATGCCGGCAGTCGCGGTCTCCCCGGTTTGCGCAGTCTTGGCGGCTGCTTCGCCGAGTTCGGCCAGCTTGGCCTCCAGGCTGGCGCCCTGCTGGTGCGCGACGAGCCCGGCTTCGCGGAAATTCACCGCGAGCCGCTGCGCCACATCGTCGATGCGCGGCAGGCCCGCGAGCAGGCCGTCCATGCGCTGCATCGCGACGTCGCCTGAGCGCGCCAGCTGATCATGCGCATTGGCGATCACGGAGGCGTTACTGGCCAGCTTGTCGCTGCTTTCATTGAGTCGCATGACCGTGTCGAAGCCAAGCTGCTGAACGAGCTTGGCCTGTTCGCCGAGCTGCCTTTGCGCGTCGGCCAGATGCAGGCCGAGCGAATGCATCGATTGATTGAGCGCCAGATTCTCTTCGCGCAGCGCCGTTGCCACCCGGGCGAAACGCGCCTGCTCCGAACGCCCCGAACGCAGCAGCACCATCCACAGTACGGCGAGCAGGGTTAGCGGCATCGCAATCGTTGCGATTAGCGAAGGGGCGTCGGCAAGCGCCGGGCTGCGCGCAAAACCGTCCGTCGCGACGGACAGCGCGAACCCTGTCCAGCCGATGCCCAATAAAACAAGCAGGGCCGGGGCGACGCGATCGCGCCATGCCGGGGCCTGCCCCGCATCATCGGCATAATCGCCGACATCTTCGGTCGCGCTCAGTGGCGCCATTTCGAGCCACTCGCGTTCGACGGGTACCGCTGTGTCGGGCGCGGCCGCCGTTTCGGGCGGCGCGGCGTGGGCCTGCGCGGCGCTGTCGACATCCTGGATTTCGGCGGAATCCCGCCACAATCCGACGATTTTCTTGTCCCCCGTCATTCGGCCATCTTAGCATCAAATGGCCGTCTTGAAACGGAAACTTAACCACGGGCTGCCAAGCCTGTGGAATGTCTTTTGATAGTGGCCCCCTTGACCGGTACCTCAGCGCCGCGATCGGCGACGATCCGGCGATCGCGATGGACCTGCGCACGGCCTTTACTGGCGGTGCGCGCGACCTCGCCGACCTGATGCGCCGCGCTCGCTGTGACGCCAATTGGGAGGTTGCTGCGCTTCGCCTCAAGGGACTCGCGGCCACCTTTGGCATTATCCCGCTGATCGAACTTGCCGAACAGGCGATGGCGGGCGCGCCGGGCGATCCGTTGGTGCTCCGCCAGATCAACGCGGCAATCGACGACCTCGCCTGAGCCGCGCGGCGAATGAAAGCGGCGGGGTTCAATTCCCGTTCAGCCGCTTTCTTCCAATAAATATCGCAACGGGCCGTCTTGCCATGGCAACGCGACGGGTTTAGCCGCGTTATGAACGCGCGCCGGAACCCCGTTTGCGTTGCCTGTTTTCGTTGGGCGAGCCGGCCGATTCTGAGGAGAGATTTCGATGTTCACCCGTTTCCGCACGATGCCCGCAACGGCCATGGCCGCTGTGCTTGGCTGCGCGCTGATGACGACCGCGACCCCGGCCGCTGCGCAGAAGAAAGAAAAGCCGAAAAAGGAAGAAGCCGCCAAGGGCAAGGGGCTGGTCGCCAGCAAAGGATTCGCTCCGGCGCTCAAAAAGATGACCGATGCCGCCGGCGCCAAGGATGCTGCGACCTTACAAGCAGCGCTGACCGAAGGACAGGCCAGCGCATCGACGCCCGACGACAAATATCTGATCGGTTTCTATCAACTCCAGCTTGGCATCCTGAACAAGGACCAGGCGCTGCAGGGACAGGGGCTCGATGTGATGATCGAATCGGGCCTGACCCCGGCTGAAAACATTGGCGTCTATAACTTCTATTCGGGCAATTTTGCCTATGGCGCGAAAAATTACACCAAGGCGATTCAGCGGCTCGAAGCGGCGAAGGCCGCGGGTTCGACCGAAAGCGCGCTGTCGCCGATGCTGATGGACAGCTATTTGAACGGTGGTCAGATCGACAAGGGCTGGGAAATCGCCCAGGCCGGGATTGCCGCCGCCCGTGCAGCCGGTACGAAACCGTCCGAAGAGCTGTTTGTGCGTCCCGCACAGGCATTCCAAAAAGCTAACCGGACCAATGAGATGCTGGACGTGCTGACCATGCGCGTGCAGGATTATCCGACCCCGGCCACGTGGCGTAACACCCTGTACATCCTGTTGCAGCAGTCAGGCGGCGACAAGGAACTGAACCTCGACATCCTGCGCCTGATGCGCGCCACCAATTCGATGACGCAGCGTCCCGAATATCTGGAATATGCCGGGCTGGCGACCGAAGCCGGTTATCCGGGCGAAGTCGTTGCGGTCATCAAGCATGGCCAGAACAGCGGCGCCATCCCCAAGACCGATGCGCATTTCGGCGGTATTCTGGAATCGCAAACGCCGCGCGCGGCGGCCGATGCCTCCGCCGTTGCCGCCGACGCCGCCAAGCCGGCCACGCTGAGCAACCCCAAGACAGCGCGGGCGACCGCCGATGCGCTGGTTGGCAATGGCGACGCGGCCAAAGCCATTCCTTTGTATGAAGCCGCGCTGGCGGCCAGCCCGACCGATCCGGTTATCCAGTACCGACTGGGCGTCGCGCAGGCGCTGGCGGGGCAAAGCGACGCAGCGGTGGCCAGTTTCGCCAAGGTGCAGGGCAATCGGCAGCGGCTGGCGCAACTGTGGGCCATCCAGGCCAAGGCTGGCGCAGCGCCGGCGGCCGCTCCGGCAGCGACGCCTGCGACCTGAGGCGCTGGCGTTAACAACGCAAAAATGGGCGCCGTTCCGGTGAGGAGCGGCGCCCTTTTTGATGCGCAATCCGGATTGGGCCGATCAGGATTCGACCGGAATACCCGCCAGTTGTTTTGCGGTGCGAATCGTCAGCGATGTCTTGACGCTGGTAACATTGGGCGCCGAGGTCAGATGGGCGGTCAGGAATGACTGAAAGCTTTGCAGGTCGCGCGCGACGACCTTTAGCAGAAAGTCGATTTCGCCATTGAGCATGTAGCATTCGCGCACTTCGGCGAGACCGCCGACATAATCTTCGAACGCTTTCAGGTCGGACTCGGCCTGACTGCGCAGGCTGACCATCGCAAAGACGGTGATGCCATAGCCGAGCTTCGCAGCATCGAGATCGGCATGATAGGATCGGATGACCCCCGATTCTTCCAGCGCGCGGACGCGCCGCAAGCATGGCGGTGCGGTCAATCCCACCATTTGCGCCAGTTCGACATTCGTCATCCGGCCATTTTTCTGTAGCTCGCCCAGTATCTGGAGGTCGATCTGATCGAATTTCTGACTCGCCATTGTTGAAACATCCGCTTTCCAAAACTGCGAACACCATAATATTATTTCAGGCGATTGCAATTGTCCCACAATGTGACGTGGCCGGTGAAGGCACTTTCATGACCGGGGGATTCACGCTAGCCGGTAAGCTTACGGTAACCAACGATAGAAGGTGTGGGGCTGGCTTCGCGTGACTGCTGACTCGATGATCGCGACCATCCTGCGTCAAGCGCCTGCGGATCATCGCGCCAGCATCGCAGCGTGGCGCCAGCTGTCCGATATTCTGGCGCAGCGCGGCAATCAACTGGATGATGACGATATTCGTCGCAGCCTGCATGCACTGGCCGTCCTGCGGCCGCGCGTCCCCGAATCGGTGCGCCGCGATTGCGCGCGGGCGATCGCGAGACACGGCCGATTTGCGCCGCTGGTCGCGCTTTACGGCAATGACGTCCCTGCCGTCGCGGCGATCATGTTGCGCGGCGCGCAATTGTCGGAAGCGGACTGGCTGGCGATGCTGCCAGCGACCAATGCCATGGCGCGATCGGTGCTCGCTGGACGGACGGATTTGCCGCAGGGCGTTTATCGTGCGCTGGCAAGTTTGGGCAGCGGGTCGGTCGCCCTGCCGCGGCCCGTGGTCGACGCCGAAGCCGCACCGGCACCGGTGTTTTCGCTGCACGCGGCACCCGATGCTACGGTGGAAAATGGCACCAGCCAGATCAGCGAACTTGTCCGCCGGATCGATAAATATCAATCGACCCGCGGCCAGCCTGACGCAGCCAAGGCCGTTGCCGCACAGACGCCGCGATCGGCGTTCCTTTTCGAGACCGGCCCCGATGGCGTGATCCATTGGGTTGACGGCGTGACGCGCGGCGCGGTGATCGGCCTGTCGATCGCCGAGGCGGCGTTTGGCGGCGAACCCGGCACCGACGGGGTGGCGGCAGGCGGTTTTCGTCAACGCGCCGAAATCCTCAACGCGCGTATGATGCTCGAAGGCACGCCTGCGGACGCGGGCGAATGGCGCTTTTCGGCGCTGCCATGGTTTGACCCGGCCACCGGGCAATTTCGCGGCTATCGCGGTAGCGCGCGCCGCCCGAACCGCAACGAGATCCCCTATGGGCGCCCGGTTGCCGAAGATTCAGGCGACTCGATCCGTCAGTTGATCCACGAACTGCGCAGTCCGCTCAACGCAATTTCCGGCTTTGCCCAAATCGTCGCCGGTCAGATGTTCGGGCCAGTCAGCCAGAGCTATCGCACGATGGCCGACACAATCGTTGCCGACGCCCTGTCGGTGCAAACGATCATCGATGATCTGGAGACGGCAGCGCGCAGCAACGCCATCGCCGCCATTGATCCGGCGCCGGGCGAAGTCGTCGATATCGGCGCGATCGTGACGCAGGTCGAAAGCGACCTGGCGGCGTTGCTGGCCGAACAGCGCGTTGATCTCAGCATTTCGCGCGTCGGCGGGCCGTTCCGAGGGCTGGCGAACGATGCCAATGCGCGCCGCATGATCGGACGCTTGCTGACCGCCTTAGTCGATGTATCCGAAACGGGAGCGATTCTGGTCGGCCAACTCGTCACCGAATCGCCGCATGACGATATGCTTCAGCTGCGGATCGTCCGACCCGCAACGATACGCTTCGCCACCGCATCCGACCTGCTTGATCCCGGTTTCAGTCCTGAGGGCGAGGCGCCGGGCGCCGCGGTGCTCAGCCTTGGCTTTTCCCTGCGCCTGGTCGACAGTCTGGCCCGCGCGGCGGGCGGACGGCTCGACATCGGGCATAACGCCTTGACCTTGCACCTGCGCTCGGCCAACTCGAAGGCTGAAGCCGGGCTGGAGGCCCAGCAAGGCGAATAGCCGGGGCGGTTGCGGAGCAAAGGGGAGCGTGGTGCAGCCTGCGGGCAATTTCTTTGCTGAGCCGGCACGATCCGACCTGGTGGAACTTGCAGCGGACGAGCGATCGCGGTTCTGGGTCACGATCGATACCGAAGAAGATTTCGACTGGGAGGCGCCCTTTGCGCGCACGGGCTATGGCCTTGCGTCAGTCCCGGCGCTCGCCGACTGTCAGGGCTATTTCGAACGCGCGGGGGTAAGGCCGATCTATCTGGTCGACTGGCCGATCGTGGCCGACGACCGCGCGGTGGAAATCCTGGGCGCAGCGCAGGCACACGGCGGTTGCGAGATTGGAGCGCAGCTTCATCCGTGGGTGACGCCGCCGCATGACGAGGCGGTCAGTGCCCGCCACAGCTATACCGGCAATCTGCCCCGCGACCTGCAACGCGCAAAGATGACCGCGCTGCGCGATGCGATCCGGGATCGCTTCGCAGCCGCGCCGACCGTGTATCGCGCCGGGCGCTATGGGCTCGGCCCCGATACCGCGACGATGCTCGCCGAACTTGGCTTTCGCTGTGATACATCGGTGCGGTCGGGGTTCGATTATCGCGCTGGTCATGGTCCCGACTATCGCAGCGCACCGCTGCATCCCTGGTGGGTTCGAACGGAGGCAGGGGCGGTGCTAGAGATGCCGGTGACGACCATCTTCAGCGGTCTGCTCGGCGGCGCTGGCCGCGCGGTTTACCATCGCCTCGCGCGCAACGGTACGCACGTCGGCGCGGCGCTGGCGCGGCTTGGAATGGTCGAGCGGATCGCGCTGACGCCCGAAGGCATTCCTGCCGCGCGGGCGCGCGAGGCGATCGACATCGCCGTCGATCGGCGCCTGCCCGTGCTCAACTTCTCGTTCCATTCGCCATCGCTGCAACCCGGCAATACCCCCTATGTCCGTACGCAGGCCGATCTCGACCTGTTCTACCGCTGGTGGGATGTGGTGCTCGACCATTTGGCGCGGCGCGGGGTCGAGCCGACGACGGGGGCCGAGATTCTGGCGATGGCAGAGCGCAAGGCGATCGCTTGAGCCTTGGTGCTTGCCAACGCGCCGCGGCCTCCGCTATCGCCGCATCTCCCCACGGGGGCCTGTAGCTCAATGGTTAGAGCTGGCCGCTCATAACGGCTAGGTTGCGGGTTCGAGTCCTGCCGGGCCCACCATTTCCTGTTGGCATGCGCTAGGGCGCCTTTGTCCGGAGTCGCTGCGCCGCGGTCAGGTCGCGCAGCACCTGCGCCCGCATCTCAAGCTCGCGCCGTTCGGGATCGGACAAGCCATCGCGCGCGTAACGGTCAGCCAGCGTCGAAATTTGCGCGGCTTCGCGGCGGAGCGCGCGGGCTTCGCGTTTCGACAATTGACCACTGTCGCGACCATTGCTGATCCGCTCCCGGGTTTCGCGGAGATCATGCCCGACCGTCGACGGGCCATGCTGCCTGTCCATATCGGAGATCCCCGGCATTCGGTCGCTTGGAGACGGGGCTCGCGGTACGAACTGGGCATGTGCGAGCGTGGGCACCAGCAAGGCGGCAAAAACGATCAACAAGCGCATAGTCGGCCTCATTTTCAGCGGTGCGTCGAAAATCGTGCCGACGCCATGAACGCGTCGTGAATACGCCCCCGCCCGCATTCTGCTTGCAAATCGAAGCCGATGGCGGTCCATTGCGGCGGGGAAGGAGAGGGACATGCGAAAACGGCGGATCCTATTGTTGGGAGGGCTGGCGGTCATTGCAGTGGTGGCGGGAACGGTCGCGGTGCGCACCGCAAGCTTTGCGCCGACGGACATCGCCGATGGCAGCGATATCCGGCTGACCGCGGCTCCCCGCTATAATCTCGACACCGCGGTTGCGAATTTGAGTGCCGCGGCGCAGATCCGCACGATCTCGCATCAGGATCCCGCGGACGATGACGTCGCTGAATGGGACCGGTTGCACGCGTGGCTTGCCGCGACCTACCCCGCCACCCACCGTACGATGACCCGCACCATTTTGCCGAACCGGACGCTGATCTATCATTGGCCGGGTAGCGATGCTTCGCTGGCACCGATCATCGTCATGGCGCATCAGGATGTCGTGCCGGTCACCGAAGGGACCGAGGGCGACTGGAAATATCCGCCCTTCGCCGGGACGATCGCTGAAAAGGCGGTGTGGGGCCGGGGCACCGTCGACGACAAGGGATCGCTTGTCGGTCTTTTTGAGGCGTTGGAAGCGCTTGCAGGGCAGGGGTTCCGGCCCAAACGTGGCATCTATCTCGTCTCCGGGCATGACGAAGAGGTCGGCGGATCCGGCGCTGCGGCAGCTGCCGCCAAATTGAAAGCCGAGGGGGTGCGCGCCCTGTTCACCCTGGACGAGGGCAGCGTGGTGCTGCGCGACACCCCGATCATCAACGGTCCTGCGATCCTGATCGGGGTTGCCGAAAAGGGCTATGCGACGCTGAAAGTGACCGCCAACGCACCCGGGGGGCATAGTTCGATGCCGCCAGCCGAAACCGGGGTCACGACGCTGGCGCGCGCAGTGCTGGCCATCACCGAAAATCCCTTTCCGATGGAGATGCGCGGTCCGGGTGCGGCGATGGTGGAATCGCTTGCCGCGCACAAGGGCGGCACGACCAAGATGGCGGTGGCCAACCAATGGCTGTTTGCCCCCGTTCTGAAGCGCCAGCTCGGTGCTTCGCCTTCTTCCGCGGCAGCGTTCCACACGACAATTGCCCCGACGATGCTGGAGGGAAGCCCGAAGGAGAATGTGCTGCCGCAATCGGCGACCGCGCTGATCAACTATCGCATCGCGCCGTGGAACACATCCGCCGACGTCATGGCGCGCGCCAAGGCGGCGGTGGGCGACGCACCGGTCACGTTCAGCTGGGTCAAACCGCCGAACGAACCGTCGCCCGTGTCATCGACCAGCTCGCAAGGCTGGAAATATGTCGTAGCGGCGGCACGTGCCGACGCCCCCGATGCCGTCGTTGCGCCCTTCCTGGTGGTGGGCGCAACCGACAGCCGCAGCATGGCGCCGATTTCAGACGATGTGTACCGGTTCATGCCGATGCATTTCTCGCTGAAGGAAACGGCGATGATCCATGGCACCAACGAGCATATGACAATCGACAGCTTCAAGCGCATGATCGATTTCTATGCGCGGCTGATCGCAACGTCCGCCGGATAAACGCGGCGGGGATAATGTGGGAAGACAGTGGTCGGGGAGACAGGATGGGAATCGACAAAGGGACTTGACGTAGGATTTGCTAAGAGTCGCGGTATATCAAGGGCTTTGTGGACACTCCTGTAGCACCTACCTGTATCATTTCCCTGTATCATTTGGTGTGAAAAATGATACAGGCGGGGCATGAAACGCCCTGCCAAAAAGATGCCACCCTACGTGTGGGCGCGACCGCAAACCCATGTGTTTTGGTTCCGCATGGCGGTGCCACAATCGGTGCGCGATCGGGTCGGCAAGTCAGTCTGGCAATGCACCCTTGGGACCACTGACATTCGACAAGCCGCGGCGCTGGCGCAGGACAAGCGGAACCAGCTTATGCGCGAGTGGGGCTTGCTTAGCGCAAGCACTGTGGGCTCCCCCACGGTGCGATTAGATCGGCTCGCCGTCGAGATCGGTTTCGACAATTACCTCGGCGCGCTTGATGATGCTCGCCGACAATGGCCGAAGGCACCGGGAGAATATGAGGCGCGGCTAGATCAGGTTCCCGCCACGCGCCGCCGTTACACTCGCGAGATACTGGACGGCGACAAGGCCCGATGGGAACAGGTCGCCGACAACAACATAGCCAAGCGCGGCCTCGCATTGCGAAAGGCCACACCGGAATACGAGGCATTTGTTGAAACAATCGCAGAATCGACGCTTGATGCGCTTGACGTTTTCGAGCGCCGCACCACTGGCGACCTTGCCGCAGCACCCAAATCTCAGGCGGTGACTAAGGCGAAAGAGCTTGCCAAACCGGGTGAGACGCTGCTGCAATTGTTCGAGCGGTGGTCGAGCGAGCGGCTTGCCAAGGGCGAGAAGCGTCCTGATACAGTCAATCAGGATCGCAAGATTATCGAACAATTTTCCGGGTATGTCGGCAAAGATCGCGCAGTTGGCTCTATAACGCCGCAAGAGGTTTTCGACTACCGCGAGATACTTCGCGACCTTCCGCCAAAGTGGACATCGAACAAGCAGCTGGCGCGCCTCGGTATGAAAGACGCGGCGGTCAGGGCGCGCGAACTTGGGTTGCCCCAAACCGCTTTCACGACGGTCAACAAGCATCTTTCCACCATATCGCCGCTCTATAAATGGCTTGCCAGCCAGCCCGCATGGGTTGGGTTGCGAAACCCCTGTGACGGCCTCTTTCATGACAAGGTGAAGGGCAAAAATCCCCGGCCACCATTCACCACGCCGGTGCTCAATACGATCCTGCGGTCGCCGCTGTTCGCGGGCTTTCTTGCCGACGGCGCCGAGCACGAACCCGGCAATCATCACGCCGATGACTGGCGCAAATGGATTCCGCTTGTGTGCATGTTCACCGGGGCGCGCATAGGCGAGATAGCGCAGCTTCGCATCGGGGACGTGCGCCAGCAGCACGGGGTATGGTTCATTTTCATCGCCCACGACGGTGACGCCAAGCAATCAACCAAAAGCGGCGAAAGTCGGACGGCTGCGGTGCATGCGAAGCTTGAGGCGATTGGTTTTATCAAATTTGTCGAGCGCCACCGCGAGCGCGCCGGGGGGGACGATGGGGCGCAGCTGTTCCCGGAATTGAAACCGAACAACCGGGGGCAGATCGGCGCAGAGCCTTCCCGGTGGTGGCGCGACTACCTGACCGCGATCCGCGTCAAGCAGGGGAGGGATGGTATCGGCGCGCATAGCTTCCGGCATGAACTGTCCGACCGGCTGCGCGAGGAAGCCTTGCTGCTCGATAATGAGATTGCGGTGTGCTTGGGACACAGCGTCAAATCGACCACCGGCGGGTATGGCAAGATCAGGCAGGGAACGGTCGCGATGCTCAAAGATTGGATCGATGCCGTGCGGTGGGATGGGGTGAATTTCGACGCTCTGTTCAAATTGCCGAATGAGAAAATGGTCGAGGCTCCGGTTTCTTGACTGATATATTGCTGGCGGACGATGCGCTGTCGCGGCTAATGCTCGAGCATGTATTCACCTGGTAGTGGCTCGGGCGCGGCGCAGCCGAAGGCGTCGCAATCTTTAAAGCAGCGCAAGAATAACATGCAAAGAGTCGACGCAGTGATCGACCTGGCACTGAACGATCCGCTAATTGCGCGAGATCAAAAACTGCACGGAAAACTGCAAGATGCGATGCGTCACGTCGCTCTTCGGCCAGATGCTCGAATCGTCCGAAAAATCCTGCCTAAACCATATAGAAGATATAGGGGCACAGTTTTCCCCCTTACGCAAAGGAACGGGAGGCCAGTTCCTCCCTGGCGACAGCTTTCCCCGTGGATGAAGATGCAAATTGCATCCCTCTGTCTCATTGAAAAGGGTCATGTCTCCTTCCGTGTCCATTTGCATGAAGAGGTAGAGGCTCGAATCGACACATCTGACCCAGATGCCCTGCGGCGATATTTTCGCGATCGAATTGCAAGGTGCGCTCGCAAGGAGTTCGGGGTGGTCCCGTTCTTCTGGTTTGTCATCGAGAATCGGACGAAATCGGGAACAAGCACTACTAGGCCGCACATTCATGGCGAAATTCAAATTGTTGCTCATGCAAATTTACCGACCACCAAGCACGGCTCCGTGTTGATGAAATATCGCAGAATTATAGCGGAGAATGGCATCGAGGTCGCGGAAAGGATTTACGGGCGCGAACGCACCCGTCAGGTGCTGCTGGATGCAACTGGGAATTCGGAATCTTCCAATGCAGTGGTGGGCGAGCGGAATCAGCGTAGGAACCTGTGGATGCGGACGCCATACTTCAACTTCGGAAACCCCGACTGGGTTAGCTATGCATTCAAGAATACCCGCCATGCGAGCAGACGGATTGGTCACCGTCGGCTCGCCATATCACTGGAGCTAAATAGGGAAGCTCAGAGGCTCTGGAGGCTAATACGAGAAGGTGAAAGCGCGATGGAACAATGGCGCTGACCATCTCGATCCCAGCTGCCAAAACGCTTTGCCACCCGACTTTCGATCGCGATGACTTAATGATCTTCTTGTCTTTAACAGCAAGAAAGTCACCATATGATCGTATACATCGCCACCATCACGGAGCTCCCAGGATACTTCCCTGTTCTGGCGACCGATGGTCATCATGCCACACAGATTTTCCGAGAATGGTATGAGCTCCGGTTCTCGCGCTCGCCGGGGATCTATGAATTTCATATCGATGGCGTTCACGTTGCATGGCAGCGTGACCAAGCGCAGCTCCTGGAGCTTGCAGACGCTGAACTCTCGGGCGTGGCCTACTGGACCCCGGCGGGTTGGGTTGTGCTCCCGCCTGATATGGAAGCTCCCGGACCGGCATATCGAGCACCCCAGCCGACCCACGCGTATGCATTTTCAGGCTCGCGTGAAGACGGCCATACCATCCTGTTCGCGTCGACCCTCAAAGACGCGTGGGCGATCTATCGTCTATGGGCGGAACTTCACGGCCGACATGAGGAGCGGGTGCATCGTATCGAACATCTTACGCCTGGCATCGGCGTTCTTCGCAGCAAGCGGCTGATGGGCGCAATGGACCTCGGCGTCATCGGCGTTGCGTCGAAACGGATCGGCGGCTGGGATATCCTACCTCCGTATGACTCGGCGGCCGGGGACAACTGATCCTCTCGCGCTCGTGGGCTCTCGATGTCGCGGGACGTTGGGAGCCCATGTAACACGTTCTTGCCCTTTCTTTACTCATCTGGACCGATTTGAATCCCAACAGATAGCCACGCCAAGAACCGTGAAAATCCTCCATTGCCGACGATAGACTGCAAAAACAGGAAATTGCCCTGCAACTTATTCTGAAGGTGGCCTCAGAGCCAATTTTCGATCGACCTCGAGGAAGTCCGAGCCCAGCTTCTGGCCATTAGTTTCGAGCCAGGATTTTGCTGTCTCATATCCAGGCATGAGCGTTGCCATGAGCTCCCAAAATGACGCCCCGTGCGAACGCTCGCGTAGATGCGCGAGCTCGTGGACGACGACGTATTCGAACACGAGCCGCGGGGCGAAGATCAAGGTCCAGTTGATAGCGATGTTGCCGTGGGCGCCGCACGAACCCCAGCCGTCCCGAAGATTGGTCACCCTGAGCGAGTTGGGACGCAGGCCGAACTTCTCGCGATACCGACGTGCTACATCTCTGGCATCGCTCCGCGCGCGACTTTTCAGCCAGAGTTTCAGTTCCTTGGCGATCAATGCATCGACATCAGTGTCGATCCACGCCGGCAAATCCACATAGAACCCGTTGCGGTAGTATATGTCCAGGGTGGCTCCGTCGGTGCGCCGAACAGTCAAAGGCATGCGTCGGCCGCGGAATGGTATCTTTGATCCGGTCATGAACCTGGGCACGACATGTCGGTCCGCGGCTCGCTGTTCCATCTCGCGCACGGTATTGAAGATCCACCGGCGCTTGCGGTCGAGGAATCCCGCGACCGCTTCTTCATCGTCATTGGCGAGCGCCAGCACTTCGACATGCCCCGGCGTCACCGTGATGCGCCGTTGCGACGCCGTGGCGGACCGGCGAAGCTCATAGGGTATCTCGGTCTGGCCTATCTGGAGCGAGGGCATCAGTGGCCGTCCCCATAGGCGTGGATGGCGAAGTCCTCGATCTTCTCGCGAATGGCTTGGGTCTCCCCGATACCGTGCTCAGTGAGGATGCGGCGAACATCCCGGCGCAGCCTCCGCAGGTAATCATCCATGTGCGCGAAAGCAGGGTTCGTGGCGGCTGCACTGGCATAGACTGCACCGATGGCAACGGCCGCATCCCGCAAGATCGTGTGATCGGCGTCGGGCACGACGGCTTCGATGATGCGCAGGATCGAAAAGGCGTGCTCGTCCATGCCCAGTTCGGCGTGCGCGCCTTGCTCGGCCTGAATGTCGCCGGTCAGTCCTTCAAAGTCGCGCAGACCATCAGCGGCGACCAGCTGACCTTCCTCGAAGCGGCGGATGATCTCCAGAACGCGCTCGGAAAATCGGCCATATTGCGCGGGGTTTTTGTCCACCAGTTCGCGGGTGACGCGGCGAAGCTCGGCGGACTTGCGCACGAAGGCTTCCTGAAGCTCGGCCTCGGTCTTTTCGCCGGTGTCGAAGTCGTCGGCGAACTCGGGATCGGTGATGTTGCGCAGGCGGATGGTGGTGGACAGACCAGTCGCATGGACGTGCTGCTCCAACATGTCCCTAATCTTGCCCGAGTAGCTGCGATGATCGAGGCTTTCATCCTTGCTGATCGCCTGCGTGGCGAGGCGCAGAAACGCCGCTGCCCATTTCACCTCGGCGGTGAAGTCCAGGATGGCGGGATCGGGCGACAGGTCGGCATAGACCTTGATGAAGGTCCGGGTCAGGCGCTGGAACTCGAACCAGTCATCCTCCTGCCCCTGCGTCACCAGCGCGGCGGCGGCATAGGCGGCTGCCTTCTCGTCCAACCCATCCAGTTTCATTGCCCGCTTCTGCGCGCGGTAGCGGGCGTGGGCTTCCTTCAGGTCGTTCCGCAGGATAGCGATGTCGCGCATCGCGTGCTCGACATCCTCGGATCGGTAGGACTTCAGAGCCTCGTCCAGATGATTGGTGACCCCGATGTAATCCACGATCCGACCATTGGGCTTTTCGATGGTGCCGCCATCGGCATCGGTGAACGCATGGGTCCGGTTGGTCCGGGCAATGGCTTGGAGCAGATTATGCTCCTTCAGCGGCTTGTCGAGATACATGACATGCTCGATGGGAGCATCGAACCCGGTCAGCAGCTTGTCGCACACGATCAAGAAGCTGGGCTGTGCCCCGCGCACCTTGAACCGCTTTTTCACGTCCTTTTCGGCATCATCGTCAAGATAGAACGCTTCCAGCCCGGTGCGCAGCGCGGCGATGTCGGCGTTCTCGCTTGGCTTGTTGTCCTCTTGGCTCTTGGAATAGACGCACGCGATCATGGCGTCGGCCTGCGACTGTGCTTCCCCGGCATCCATCCCGCCCCGCTCCAGATCGGCGGCGATGGCGGCGGACAGCGCGGCGCGGTAGAGGATCACCGCTTCACGATCCACGGCCACGATCTGCGCCTTGTAGCCGTCCGGCTGGCAGACTGTCTTGAAATGCTCCCAAATGTCGAGTGCGATCAAGCGCACCCGCTGTGGATGCTTGGCGATGGTGGCGAGGGTCAGACCCTTGCGCTTCAGTTCCTCGCGCTTGTCGTCGGGTAGATCGACGAACCAGCGGTCGAACAATATGTCGATCTCGGCCTCGTTGATCGCCCAATCGGTTTTGCGGCCTTCGTAGAGGATCGGCACCGTTGCCCCGTCGCGCACCGCATCGTCGATCCCGTATTTGTCGAGATAGCCCTCGCCAGCCACGCTGAACCGGGCGTAGGTGTCCTTGTCGGTCGATTTGATCGGGGTGCCGGTGAAGCCATAAAAATGGGCATCTGGCAGGGTCGCTTGCAGGAACGCGCCCAAGTCTTTTTCCTGCGTGCGGTGACACTCGTCCACCAGCACGATCCAGTTGGCCGAGTTGGGGATCGGCTCCTTCGATCCGGCGAACTTAAAGATCGTGGACAGCAGGATTTGCCCGTTGCCGCCACGGTTGACCGCTTCGCGCAAGGCAGCGACCGAACCGCATTGCACAGGGTTGGGCAGGCCACAGGCGACGAAGGTCTTACTGATCTGATCATCGAGGTCGATCCGGTCGGTCAGGACAAGAATGTTGGGATTGGCGAGCGTCGGGGCGTCGAGCGTCAGATGAGTTTTGAGCTTCAACGCGAGGAACACCATCGTCAGGCTCTTGCCGCTACCCTGCGTGTGCCAGATCAGGCCTTTGCGGTGCTCGCCCGTTGCAACCCGTTGCACCGCTTTGTTGACCGCGCGGAACTGCTGGTAGCGGCAGATTTTCTTGATCTTGCTCCCGCGCTCGGGGTCCACCTCGAACACGATGAAATGCGCCAGCAGGTCGAGCAGGCGCGATGGCTCGCACAGGCACCACAGGTCTTTGGCCAGAGCATCGGGGAAGTCGTCACGGCTGCGCGGCCATGCGTCAGGCCACGGGCCATAGAACTGCGCTGGCGCGCCGGACGCGCCATATTCAGTGTGCATCCCGTCCGTCAGGATGTTGAAGGCGTTGGGGTGGAACAGCCGGGGGATGTCCCGCTCATATTGGCGGATTTGTTCGTGCGCCTCCTCGCCCGTCGCGGTGCGCTTAAGCGGTGACTTGGCCTCGATCACCACCAGCGGGATGCCGTTTACGAACAGCACGATGTCGGGAACGCGGGGGCGCTGCGCAGCAACACGGAACTGGCTGGTGACTTGGAAGGCGTTGCGGCTAGGGTTCTTGAAGTCGATTAGCGCAATCGGGCTGTCGCGGTTTTCGCCGGACAGGCGACGGGAATAACCGCCGCGCAGCTTGCGCTGCCACTCCTCGTTGTCGGACAGGGTGGCAAGGTCGTTGTAGATCGCCTCGGCATCCTCCGCGCCGATGCCGTTGAGCGTGCGCAGCGCCTCGATCAGCACGGGCTTCAGGATGACGCGGTTTTCCTCCTCGCGCATGGCCAGAGCCTGCGTCGGGGACAGCACCTGCCAGCCCATCGCTTTAAGCGCATCGAGCGCGGGCTTCTCGGTGAGGCGGTATTCGCTCATGCAGGAACCCTCACGCGACCAGAGAGCAGGTCGGACATGAGCGCCACTTTCAACTTCAGGAGCGCGCCCGTATCGCCATTCCCTCCTGCATCTACCAGCGCCCTATTCGTTCCGATCGCGTCATCCACTGACCGCAAGAACTCGGCGATCCGCTGCTGTTCATCCAGTGGTGGGAGTGAGACCCTTTGTAGATAGGCTTTGTCCCGATTGAGGCCCGGCACACCCGTAGCTTCGTTCAGATCGTTCAAGCGCGAATGATGCAGTGTCGCAGCAAGCCAATCAGGATCAAGGGGCTCGCGTGCCTTTACAAAATAGGTGGTGTCGATTGGCCAAAATGGGTCGCTTGAAACCGTCACTGACCCTGCCGTGCCTTTGCGGCCCACAATGATGCCACCCGAATGAACCAGCGGCTCATCATGCCAGCCTACTATTCCATTGGAGCCATAAACCGGCACATCGCCGGGGCGACGCACTTTTTCGGGCAGCGAGCGCCCGTATTCTAGAGCGATGATGTCGCCCAGCTTGGCGGCCTGCCAGCCCTCCGGCAACTCACTCGACATAACCAAGCCTTTTAAGGTGCGCGAACATCACGGCTTCCGCCTCATTGCGCTGGGCGATCAGGTTTTGCAGCTTGGCGAGCTCCGCTGCGACATCAACCGCCTCGGCATCCGCGCCGGTTTGCACATAGCGGCTGATGTTGAGGTTGTGGCCGTTGGCACCGATCTCCTCGACCGGGACAACGCGGGCCAACTTCTCGACATCGGCAAAGGCATGGACAGCCTCTGCCAACGTGCGGACATGCTCGTTGGTCAGGAAGTTCTGCGCCTTGCCCGGCTGGAAGGTGGCATCGCCATTGACGATCAGCACCTTGCCGCGTCGCTCGGCAGGCTTCTTCTTGCGGCACACCAGCAGGGCGGCAGGGATGCCCGCTCCGTAGAACAGATTGGGTGCGAGACCTACAACCGCCTCGATCACGTCTGCGGCCAGCATGGCCTCCCTGATCCGCCCCTCGGCCCCGCCACGGAACAGGACGCCGTGCGGCACCACCACCGCCAGCATCCCGTCATCCTTCAGGCTCGCGAGCATGTGCTGGACGAAGGCAAGATCACCATAACCCTTGGGCGGGCAGCCAAAGGTATCACGCCCGAAAGGATCGCCATTCTGCCAGACCTCGTATCCCCACACCTTTTCACTGAAAGGCGGGTTGGCCAGCACCCGGTCATAGGCCCCGATGCCCTCCACGAACTCGCGGACCTTGGGGTCATACCGCTTGGGGGACAAGATCGTGTCGCCCTTGGCGATGAAGGCGTCGTCCACATCGTGCAAGAACAGGTTGATCTCGGCGATGCCCCACGTCGCGAAGTTTTTCTCCTGACCATAAAGCGACAAGCTGCGGGCGTTTTCGCCCCGGTCCTTCAGATATTGCACCGCCTCCAGCAACATCCCTGCCGAGCCGCAGGTCGGATCATAAATCGACATGCCAGGGCGCGGCTCCAGTATCTCGATCATCAATCGCACGATCTGGCGCGGGGTGTAGAACTCGCCGCCCTTCTTGCCCGCGCCTTCCGCAAACATCTTGATGAGGTAGAGGTAGGCATCGCCCAGCATGTCGGCCGGCACATCGACATTGCGCAGTCGGTGCTTCTCGAAATGAGTGAGCAGCTTTTCCAGCAGCGCGTCAGAGAACCGATCTTGATTGGCGAAGTCCACCGAACCGAACACGCCGCGCAGCCGCAGGTTGGCATCTTCGATGGCCGCGAGCGCGTTGTTAAGCCGTTGGCCGATCTGCGTGGATTGCTGCCGCACGGCCTCCCACTGGTGCTCCGCCGGGATGTGGAAGCGGTGCTCGTCGGGATCGGCGGCATCTGCCTTATCACCGGTCTCGGTCAGCAGTGCCTCATATTCCTCCTGCCAGACGTCGCACAGGCGTTTGTAGAACAGCAGGCCAAAGATATACTGCTTATAGTCCCCGGCATCGACCGTGCCGCGCAGAATGTCCGCCGCGCCCCAAAGATGGCGCTCCAGTTCTTGTTGCGAAAATTTTGCCATTAATCCCCAACCGCATGACCCGCCACGATATGCAGATCGATCGTCTGCCTCGGCACTATCCCGATGTAAGTGCGAACCGCAAGGCCAGTGAGGGGTTCCCCTTGCCAGGCATCCGTCGGCACGAAGCAAGCTGCGGAGGCGGCGGCCAGGTGCCCACCTGCAATTGCCAACATTTGCCATTGGACATTCAGGAAATCGCGCGACAGTTGGTTCTCCTTCAAACGCCCAGTCGGGCAGCGCAGAATGTCCGCCGCGCCCCAAAGATGGCGCTCCAGTTCTTGTTGCGAAAATTTTGCCATTAATCCCCAACCGCATGACCCGCCACGATATGCAGATCGATCGTCTGCCTCGGCACTATCCCGATGTAAGTGCGAACCGCAAGGCCAGTGAGGGGTTCCCCTTGCCAGGCATCCGTCGGCACGAAGCAAGCTGCGGAGGCGGCGGCCAGGTGCCCACCTGCAATTGCCAACATTTGCCATTGGACATTCAGGAAATCGCGCGACAGTTGGTTCTCCTTCAAACGCCCAGTCGGGCAGCATTGAAGGAGAACACGGTGGTTAGACTGAAAAATATCGAGCCGTTGACACTGAACGGCCTAGAGATGGCACACCGCTTCGCCCACGGCGTCCTCGAACTTGGTCTCAAAGAATGACCGCAGACGCTTCCCGACATCGGTGCGCGACTGCACGCACTATATAAGTTGGTCGATGATGATGATCCTTACGCGAACTGCAGCGCACCAGACCAGCAGTCAGCGCTACGCGTTACCAGCGAGGTCATTCGCTCGGTTATGCAGCTTTGTCGCGACCGCGAGAAGTCAATCGAAGAGATGGTCGAAGAGCTGATGAACGGCGGGTCGTCCCTAAACGGGACCATGACCGAATGCGGCCGCGACCAGCGAATACGTGGCCGGCAGCCCCATGCTACAGACGCGCGATCACGGTGGCATCGCGCGGGCACCCTGGGTCGACATGCGATCGAAGCAATGTTTTTTGCATCGCGACCTACGATCGTGAACCCGTGCGACGTTCGCATCCGATACTGAATGTTGTCTCCCGGTGAGCCGGGATACGGCTGCGTTTGCATGTGTGCCGATATCAAGAAGCCCTAGAGATTATCAGTAATCCTGACCCGGATGGTTCCAATCAGCCGGGCACCCGAGCATCGAAGCCATCCACAGGCTGGACGCGGCCGGGCATTAGGCTCCGTCTTGGAACAGCGTGAGCAGGTCGATCGGCTGCGCGTTCAAAGGGCCGGTCAATTCATGAAGCGTCAGCACCGTCGGATTCCTCCGACCCTGCTCCAGCCCGCTTATATACTGCTGGCTCACGCCCGTCAGTTCGGCCGCCTGCTCCTGGGTCAACCCCTTGGCCAGTCGGAGTCTCCGAAAGTTCAAGCCGACGAGGAGGCGCACATCCATAATCCACCCCCTGCCGCAGCAAGGGGTTGAACATTATCAACTATAATATGTATCAGCGTCTGCCGACGTGCTCCGAAGTGTCGCTGCGCGCGGCCCAATGAAAGGATTCAGTGCCAACAATGAGCTACGGACATTTTCGAGACGACAGGTCCGCAGACGATCCAGCGGCCCAGCGCGAGCATGACGACGACGTCGGGTCCTCGGCACCTGCAACCGATATGACACGCGGTCAGCAAACCGCTTGGATTGTTGGCACTCTGATTGTCATGGCATTGGCGTTCGCATATTGGGCTACCCGACTGCCGGATGGCGACCCTTACGCGGAATGCCAGCGCATTATTGGTCACGACAACGCTTGCCGAGCCGAAGTGGCGGCCGGTCTGGTGATGCGGGGATATTGATTGCAATTTTTCTTTAGTGCGGAGCGGGTTTGGAAAGCTGGAAGTCTAAGATCGCTTTTTGAACCATGGTTCTGAAGAGCGCTCTACCGTCAATCGATCGGCTGGATACTGCGTAACCAGCGCGATCGCTTCTTTGGCGTCAGCGCGTAGCCAAGCGTCATGCGCGTCAGGGTGCAGGATGACGGGCATCCGGTCGTGGATATCCCAAAGCTCCTTGGTCGCATCGACCATGACGCCGGTATAGGCGTCGCCCCATTCGTCGGTCGGACGCCACAGTCCCGCCCAGGCTCCAAGCGGCTGGTCTGCGACGCTGATCCACGTTCGCGTCATCTTGCCGGGTTCACCCTCGGCCTCGGCGAACGACGTGAAGGGGATGAGGCACCGCTGCGCAGGATCGGTGAACCACTGGCGCCAGATAGTCCACAGCTTGTCATCGCGGGCGTTGTTCGTCGCGGTCGGCTTGTTCGGCTTACCGGTCCGCTTGTTGGTCGAATGCCGCGGGAAGCCCCAAGTCATTTGTTGCAGGATGCGCTGGCCCTGATCTTCGCGCACGACGATGCCGGGATATTGTGGATAGACGTCGGCGGGCGCGTTGAAGCCATAGGTCGCTGGCGTCCTGAACAGGTTCGCCATTTCCTGAACCGTGCTCTTGTTGGTGTAGAGATTGCACACGCCGCGATCATGCCGCACCCGCGCGGCCTGTCAATCGGCAACCGGCCAGGCGGACGCGCGTTCGCCATGCGAAGGAGACTCCACATGACTGCCGAATATGATGCTGCCAAGACCGCGCCCGTCGAGCGCGTCGCCCGGGTGCTGGCAGGGCATGCACTGAGCCGCAACGCCGAAGGCGACATGGGGTCGGCGGGACCCGCCGTCGACGATCTTTGGCCCGACTATGCGCCGGCTGCGCTCGCGGTTCTGCGCACCTTGCGCGAACCGAGTGGCCGCATGATCGCGGTGGGCGACGCGGACACCTGGGATCGGATGATCACAGCGGCGATTGAGGACGAAAGCCTCTCGGACTGAGCCATCGCTAGCGCCGCCGCCGGAGCTGACGCTTCCATTCGACGATATCGGGCATCGGCAGTTGGCGGGTGTGATCAACGTCCGCCAGCTCCAGCGTTGCGAGCGTCCGCTTCCGCTTGGCGTAATAGCATTGCAGACAGCGCATGCGTTTGCGCACTGCGGGCAAGCGATCATTCCAGCCCTTTCGCTCGAACAGATACCAAAGCGCATGCGGATCGAAGATGCCGACGTTCCCGCACTGGCACGACACCTTCACGGTGTGATGCCGACAGGCGACGTCAAACAGATCGCTGATCGGGTTCACTAGCTCTCTTGCCATTGCCTCCAAACGAGAACAAAATTGGAACATCGATGCAAGCGATTCGGAAGGCGCAAGATGACGACGGTGAATTTGCGAGGGCATAACGGCCCCTCGGAATTGGACAGGGTGGCCGAATATCTCGACCGTCGCGCTGATCGCTTCCTTGCCTATGCCGCAAAGACAGGCAATTCTGACGCGCGGACCCGCGCTAGCGCCCTGCAAGTCGAGGCCGGGAATATCCGCGCCGGTCTGATCGAGGATTGAGCCGATGAGCTGCGACGGAAATCTCGCATTTTACGGTCAGGATGCGCTGGCACCCGAGGTCCGACAGGCTGCGCTGAGTGCGGCGCAGGCGGTCCTTTCAAGCGACGGCATCTCAGCGCGCGAAGCGGTCGAGGCCTATGCGGTCGATTTGCTCCTCGCCGAGGGCTTGGACGTCGCTGAGCGCACAGACGCGCACTACCGGGAGCATGGCAGCAGCTTGCGCGCCGCTGAGGCCTGTAGTGCCGCGCAGGAAGCTGCCGAGGCCGAGATCGTGCGCCTCGATCCCGCATACGAGGGTTTCGGCGTTCTTTTCTCGTTGGCGAGCTGACATGCGCCGGATCGATCGCCAGGACCTCAAGGACAGCTTCTACATCAAGATCAAGACGATGCGGCAAGGTCGCCATGGCCGCGGTCGCCACCCCATCCCCGAATTGAAAGACGACTATGCGGCAGGCCAGCTCGCAGCCACGCTGGTCGATATTGTGGATAGCGATACCCGGATGGTCATCAGCACCGACGAAAAGCCGAACAGCCATGGCGTCTGCGGGGGCTGGGGCGTCGATGAACCTTGGCCAGACGGATGCGAGCCGAAATGATTGCATCACTCATCCTTGCGGCGTCTGTCGTCCCTGCTGGCCAATCGTTCGATTGCACGCCCACTGCGGTGTGGGACGGCGATGGGCCAATCTGGTGCGCCGAGGGGCCGCATATCAGGCTGTCCGGCGTCGCGGCGCGGGAAATAGACGGGACGTGCCGCCCTGGGCATCCTTGCCCTGCTGCTGACCCTATCGCCGCGCGTGATCATCTGGTGGCGTTGCTGGGCAAGCGCAGCGGGGTTCGACGGACCGGCCATGTATCGGTGAACGGACCAACGATGCGCTGCAGATCGGCTGGCGGCGCTGGCGGCAACCGGACGGCAGCATTTTGCTCTTCACCTCGTTCCGGTGATATTTCGTGCGCGATGGTCAGAGATGGCTATGCGGCGCGGTGGGACCGATATTGGCAGGGTCATCGATGCCCATGATCAAAGACCCGAAATGGCGAGACCGAGCTTTCGCGATCGAATATTGGATGCTGACGGCGCTGGTCGGCGGCTCGTTCGTCGTCGGCATAGTTTCGACCGTGCGATATCTGCTCAGATGATTGACGCTAAACAGGAGGTAATGTGGCCGGCGACTTCGCCCGCGCCGACGCGCGACGACGCCCCTCTGCATCCGGTTGAGGCTCGATGAAGGATGGGAGGGAGGCAGATCACCGCGACGTGACCAAGCGCGACCGGGCCGGACAAGATAACTTTGGTGCGGCGCTGATTGAGGCGAACAGCGTGAAATCTTAGATTTTCTCGGCAAGCTTATCCATTGAAACGCTGCGACGTCGCTGTAAGAAACGTGTGAGAAAGCGGGGACAAGCCATGAAATTGATGATTGCGTTTACAGCCCTCTTGGCAGGGGTGATGCTGTCCTCGTGTGGATCGAGCGATGACACTTTAGCGAAAAGCCAGTTAGCCAAGATCGCGCGAGACCCTGAAAGCGTAGAGGTGCGTAATGTTCGGCGCGCCGCGGAAGGCAATAGCCACGTTATATGCGGCGAATGGAACGGAAGAAACGGCTTCGGTGGTATGGGGGAATGGGCGCGCTTCGCATTGAACACCAATTCGCATTCGCTCACCACACCGGAGGATGACTCTGACACGGTCACTAAAGAAGTCATCGCCAAGACGTGTGATGGAACCCCATACTCGTTTGAATAGACGGACGTTCGTCTTTCCGCGGCGGTGACTGCGGTGATGAACTTCGAGTAGATACCCAAAATTGCGCTAGCGTTTGGGGCAAAACACTGGAGGCCACATGGCAATAGCGATTGGAGCAAGCGACATGGATTTGATTCATGACGCCGTGGAAAAGGTTTTATTAAAAGTCGCGTCCGGTGATCTTGATCCCGGCAATGGCATGACAGCGATCGTGGGGTGGATCGATTTGGCAGCAATGGACAATGATCAATTCTTGGTCGAAATTCGCAAGGCAGCGACGGCGTAAAATCGACTAAGGAGTTTGACGTGGAAGCCTTAATTGTAATCGGGATTGTTCTGAATTTACTCGTCGTCGTCGCGGTATTCCAAACTGCGCGAAATACCGCTGTGAGTGCTATCGCGCTGCGAAATATCGAAAAGATTCTAGAGGATCGAACTGGTCCTGAGTGAGACATACGACATCGGCTTAATCGGATTGAACGCGATCCCAGAAATCCGGCTTTCCTGCCGCCTCAATCTCACTCTTCCAGCCCAGAATATCGAAAAAGGCCACTAACCTCGTTTCGTATGCCAGTTCGCCAAAGCAAAGTTCGGTATCTTCTAAAATCATGGTGGAGCCTCTCCGCATCACCAATGAACGACAGGCGAGGCTTCAGCTACCTGGCATGGCGACAGATCGTTCCGTTGGCTTTGGTTCAAAAACGACGCATAAGCCATTGCCGCTATCAGCGAACCCAAAAAGAAGGGCACGAGAACTGGCAAACTGGATATCGACTGATGAGGCAAGTGATGTTTTCGCCTCAGTCAGGCACGCGATCCGCGTCGCATCGTTTGTGGCGGAGGACCCTCTCGCGTGGAAATGGATTGCGTTAGCCCTTCACTCTGCACTTCAGGGGGCTTGCGTATGTCACCTGACCACCACACAGACCCCCATTGGAGCTGTGACGAAAAGAAACGCAGCAGAGTGGCTACGCTACGACGAAGAGCGGCGAAGCAATTCAGATGCAAGACGACCGCAAACCTACCTTATGAATTTACCTTCGCTGTTGAAGGCGATCCGAAAACCGCGCTCAGCTGGAGATGGATCTAACGAGTCCGGCGTGTTGGTTTCCGAACTGGAACTAGAATGGCTTTGCTCGTTCCACGAGACCATCCGCAATCAGTTCACCCATTTCGCACCAATGGGCTGGTCGGTGGAAGTGTCAGGCATCCCAGAACTGGGAAAATTGATCGGCCGGATTATCGGAGACATTGTCGATATGCACTGGGGATTTCGTCACGTTCGGATCCAGGAACTGCGTCTATTTCGGTGCGACATCGACAAACTCGCGCGAGGTGACTGCTTTCGAAACATTTCTTCTTAAAGGCAACAAACCTTCACCAGCTGGCGCTAGTCCGCTCCCCACGCCGTATCAGACATCCGCGGCCCCAAGACCGTGCTGCTCCTGAATATGACGGGTAAGGTGCTTGACGAATGTTCTTTGTTCGTTCTCATGTCGGCAATGCGATTGCCCCGGTCCCGCCTCACATTCCTGTCGCTCGCGATCCTCGCCGAGACAGCCGATAGCGCTGGCGCCGAGCCTGTCGATCCAAGTCTCGCAGTTCGGCTGGCGCTCGCGTATCTTTATTCGATCGCAGACATCGACCGCCGGAACTTTGATGAATTTTGGCGGACGTTGCGCGACCCGATGACGGCGCAGCACAGTGACGCCATCCGCGCCTACACTCGACCGACATTCTGCCGAACACACCTGACCGGGATAGCACGTAGCGTGGGGGTGGAGTTGACGGTTGAGGTATGGGCAAGATTGCGCCAGCGCCGTGGCTAGCGGCTGTATCATTTCGCTGTATCATTTTCGGCGTGACCCTTGCTATAAAGCATTGAAATCACGCCGAAAAGTGTAAGTGGTCGGGGAGACAGGATTCGAACCTGCGACATCCTGCTCCCAAAGCAGGCGCGCTACCGGGCTGCGCTACTCCCCGACTACTGGAGGGCGCCTTAGACAGCGTGGGCGCGCAAGTCTATCCCGCCCGTGCAAAAGGCAAAGAAAAAGGCGGCCTTCCCGAAGGAAGACCGCCCGTTTCTAGTTTCAGTCAACGCCCCGAAGGGCTGCGACTTACTTCTTTTCTTCAGCCGGAGCGGCAGCGGCATCAGCCGGAGCAGCAGCGGCATCAGCCGGAGCAGCCATGGCATCAGCCGGAGCAGCAGCAGCGTCGGCACCAGAGGCAGCAGCTTCGGCACCAGCAGCAGCGGCGTCGGCGCCAGCAGCAGCGGCGTCAGCGCCTTCTTCAGCAACAGCTTCAGCAGCCGGGGCTTCCGTGGTGGCTTCTTCAGCAGCCTTTTCACCGCAAGCGGCGAGGGCGAACATGCTGGCAGCAACGGCGATAGCAGCAAATTTCTTCATGATGTGTGGGCTCCCTAAAATGCCTTACCGCGATGGGGAAACTTCCCGTCCCGCGAGCGGCGGGATTTAGCTGTTCCGTATGGATCGTCAACAAAAATAATTGAGATGCCCGCCACTGGCGGAAATCTGTCATTCCTGCGCAACAAATCGGGTGACTTGCTATCGGCCCGCCGAACGAGAATCGCAAAAATCCGATGGCCCAATCGCATGGGAGCGGCGCAGCAACCTTCGTTTGCCGACGCGTGCGCCGGGTACCGCAGCCGCCGATTGCCAAGCGCGCGCCCATTCGCTAACCGGCGCGCAATATCTCTCCTGGCCGCACGCGGCCGAGCCACTCACCGGAGCATATCCATGGCCGCCCAATATAGTTTCGTGATGAAGGGTCTGAACAAGACCTATCCCGGCGCGCAAAAGCCGACGCTCAAGGATCTGAGCCTGCAATTCTACCCCGATGCCAAGATCGGCATCGTCGGGCCGAACGGCACCGGTAAATCGACCTTGATGAAGATTATGGCTGGCATCGACACCGAATTCACCGGCGAGGCCTGGGCCGGCGACGGGATCACCGTCGGCTATCTTGCGCAGGAGCCCGAGCTCGACCCGACCAAGACGGTCAAGGAAAATGTCATGGACGGCGTCCGCGGCGTTGCCGACATGATGGACCGCTTCAACGAGATCAGCACCCTGATGGCCGATCCGCCCGCCGACGCCGATTTCGATGCGTTGATGGAGGAAATGGGGACGCTCCAGGAAAAGATCGACGCGGTCGACGGCTGGACGCTCGACAACCAGCTTGAGATCGCCATGGAAGCCTTGCGTTGCCCGCCGGGTGACATGGGTGTGCAGAGCCTGTCGGGCGGCGAAAAGCGCCGCATTGCGCTCACCCGCCTGCTGCTCGAGAAGCCGTCGATCCTGCTGCTCGACGAACCGACCAACCATCTCGACGCGGAAAGTGTCGCGTGGCTCGAAAAGCATCTCGTCGATTATCCGGGCAACGTCATCCTCGTCACCCACGACCGCTATTTCCTCGACAATGTCGTGAACTGGATCCTTGAACTCGATCGCGGCCGCTATTTTGTCTATGAAGGCAATTATTCGACCTATCTGGAAAAGAAGGGCAAGCGGCTCGAACAGGAATCGCGCGAGGATGCCGGTCGCCAGAAAGCGATCAAGGACGAACTGGAGTGGATCCGGCAGTCGCCCAAAGCGCGTCAGGCCAAATCGAAGGCGCGTATCAAGAGCTTTGACCAGCTGGTCGAGGCGCAGGAAAAGCGCATCCCCGGCAAGGCGCAGATCGTCATTCAGGTGCCGCAGCGTCTGGGCGGGAAGGTCATCGAGGTCGAGAATATCTCGAAAGCCTATGGCGACAAGCTGCTCTTCGAAAATCTGTCCTTCTCTCTGCCCCCGGGCGGGATCGTCGGGGTGATTGGCCCCAACGGTGCAGGTAAGTCGACCTTATTCAAGCTGATCACCGGGCAGGAAACGCCCGACAGCGGCAAGGTTGTCATCGGTGACACCGTCCACCTTGGTTTCGTCGACCAGAGCCGCGACGACTTGAACCCCGACAACAATGTCTGGCAGGAAATCTCCGGCGGCGCCGAAATGATGAGCATCGGCAAGCATGAGATGCAGACGCGCGCCTACGTCGGCGCCTTCAACTTCAAGGGCGTCGACCAGCAGAAAAAGGTCGGCCAGCTGTCGGGCGGCGAACGCAACCGCGTTCATATGGCCAAAATGCTGAAACAGGGCGGCAACGTCCTGCTGCTTGATGAACCGACCAACGATCTCGACACCGAAACGCTCGCGGCACTCGAAGAGGCGCTCGAAAATTTCGCCGGCTGCGCCGTGGTCATCAGCCACGACCGCTTCTTCCTTGATCGCCTCGCGACGCACATTCTGGCGTTCGAGGGCGACAGCCATGTCGAATGGTTCGAAGGCAATTTCGAATCCTATGAAGAGGACAAGATCCGCCGCCTCGGCGACGACGCTACGCGCCCGCATGCAACATCTTACAAGAAGCTGACGCGCTGACCTGATGGCGGGGGAGGCGGTTCCGATTTCGTCGAGCGCGATCCGTTTGGATGCGGATGCGCTCAACGCTTTCATGACCGACGCCTTCCCCCACTCGGCGCCGGGCTCGCGCGGCACTGTTGTGTCGGCGGCGCCCGGACATATCCAGGCGCGGATGGAGCCGACCGAATTGGCTTTGCGTCCGGGCGGACTGATCTCGGGCCCGACGCAGATGGGGTTCGCGGATATGGCGGCCTATGCGCTGGTCCTCGCGCATATCGGCCCCGTCGCGATGGCCGTGACAAGCGCGCTCAATTACCAGTTCCTGCGCCCGTGCCGCCCGGGACCGCTGTTCGCGGACGCAACCATGTTGCGGCTCGGCAAGCGGCTCGCGGTGATGGATGTGCGGATCTGGACCGACGATCCTGACAAACCGGTCGGGCAGGCGAATGTGACCTACGCGATTCCTTGAGCGTCGCTGCCACGCGTGTATTCCTTTTCGGCCGACTGTGTTATATCAACAACACAATTGGGGAGGATGATCATGCGAATTGCTCTTGTTGCCGCTGCCTTGCTGTCCACCGCCGTCCTGCCGGCGCAGGCACAGATGCGAACCGATCCCGCCGTCATCGCCGAGCAAAAGGCTGCGATCGCCAAACTGGCGAAGCTGCATGGCGAATGGCGCGGTACCGCGACGATCACGTCGCCGAGTGGCACGATCAAGCTGGTGCAGACCGAGCGGACCGGCCCGATGCTCGACGGCACCGCGCTGGTGATCGAGGGACGCGGCTATGACGAAGCCGGCAAGCTGGTCTTCAACGCCTTTGCGGTGATTTCCTACGACGCCGCGACCGATCAATATGCGATGAACAGCTGGACCGATGGCCGCGCCGGGAAATTCCCCTTTGCGGTAACCGACACCGGATTCGAATGGAGCATACCGGTGCCGAATGGCGCGACGATCAAATATGTGGCGACAATCGCCGACGGCAAATGGACCGAGGTCGGCAGCTATGTCGGGGCTGGCATGCCGCCGGTCGAGTTCGCGAAGCTGGAGGTGGCGCGGATTGGTGATACCGATTGGCCTGCTGCCGGGTTTGTTCCCGCCAAACCCTGAGTCTATTTGATCCTCCCCATCGCTGCGCGACCGGGAGGATCGATCAAGTCAGGTCGGGGGCACTTCCCACAACACCAGCTTAGTCGCGTGAACATCCTCGCGCGCCTTCGCGGCGTCGAGGCGTTCCAGCTTGATGCTGCCTTTCAAGGCGCCCATTTCGATCATTGCACTGATCACGACGACCCCGCCCGCGCCGACATCGATGTCAAATTCGGCAGGGTGCGCCAGCTTGGCCTTGGCGGTGGCAATATGCAGGCGGTGTCGCCCCGGTTCGACATCGGCCATCAGCATCTGGCCCGACTTGATCTGGCCTTTTGCGGCGCCGTCGAGGGTCACGTTCATGCCCTGTAACGCGGCGACAAAGCCGCGGCGCGTGACATATATCCGCGCTTTGCCCGCAGGCGTCTGCATCGTTCGCGCGTCGGCAATCGCCGCTGTGTCCGCCTTGGCGCCGCTCTTGTTGCTCGACAGCGCCCAGAAACAGAAGATCACGATACCGCCGATCAGCAGTACCGACAGGATGAGCAGGGTTCCCGGCGACAGGACGCTGGCCAGCGACGGCCCCAAAAATGCGCCGACCACCGCCGCCACACAAATGAGGGTCAGCCACATCGCATTCTTGCTCATGGCGCGTCTCCTGTTCAGGCGGCGGGTTCAAACTCCCCCGTCGCTTCGTCCAATAGATGCAGCACCCCGTCGCTGATCGCGAAAAAGGCGCCACGCAGCCGCAGCGTTCCGCGGCGTTCCTTTTCCTGAATGCAGGGGAAGGTGCGCAGATTGTCGATGCTGACGCGCACCGCCGCCATTTCCATTGCGCGACCGGCGTCGCGGTTGTCGATGTCGCTATGATCGCGCCTTACTTGCGCACTGGCGTCGTGCAGCATCGCGATCCAGTCGGCGATAAAGCCGCCACGGCCCGGCTCAGCGCCCGCCATCGATTGGTGCAACGCAGCGTGGCAGCCGCCGCACAGGCCATGGCCCATGACGACGATTTCCTCGACGCGCAGAAACTGGACTGCGAATTCTAGTGCCGCCGACACGCCATGGCGCCCTGGCGTCGTTTCGAACGGCGGCACGAGTGCCGCGACGTTACGGACGACAAAGATCTCGCCGGGGTTGGTGTCGAAAATCTGCGACGGTTCGACGCGGCTGTCGGAGCAGGCGATCACCATCACCTTGGGCGATTGCCCCTCGGCCAGCCCCTCCCAGCGCTCGCGCTGTTCTTGCCAGCCGCCGCTACGGAAACGACGATAACCGTCGATCATGTCTGCAAAGTGAGTCATGCCCGCGCCATAGCATAGGTACAGAGGTTGAGAAGAGGGACACACGCGACTATGTGGGCGAAATGAACGCTCCCGCACAGCCCGTCTCGACGCCCAGCCAGCGCACCCGCAAGCCCGACTGGATTCGCGTCAAGGCACCCACGAGCCCCGGCTATGCCGAAACGCGCAAGCTGATGCGCGAACTGAACCTCAACACCGTGTGTGAAGAGGCGGCGTGCCCGAACATCGGCGAATGCTGGACCAAGAAACATGCGACGGTGATGATCCTGGGCGACACCTGCACCCGCGCCTGTGCGTTCTGTAACGTCAAGACCGGGATGCCGCGCGCGGTCGATCCGCTCGAACCCGAACATACCGCGATCGCCGCGGCGAAGATGGGACTCAGCCACATCGTCATCACCTCGGTGGACCGCGATGACCTGCCCGATGGCGGCGCCAGCCAGTTCGTCAAGGTGATCAACGCGCTGCGCCGCGAAACCCCGCAGACGACGATCGAGATCCTGACCCCCGATTTCCGCAACAAGCCCGAAAGCGCGATCGCGGCGATCGTCGATGCCCGCCCCGACGTCTATAACCACAATCTGGAAACCGTGCCGCGCCTCTATCCGACGATCCGCCCCGGTGCGCGCTATTATGCGTCGCTCCGCCTGCTCGAAAGCGTCAAGCGACGCGATCCGTCGATCTTCACCAAGTCGGGCATCATGCTGGGGCTGGGTGAACAGCGCATGGAAGTGCATCAGGTGATGGACGACATGCGCAGCGCCGACATCGATTTCATGACGATGGGCCAATATCTCCAGCCGACGCCGAAACATGCCAAGGTGATCGACTTCGTGACGCCACAGGCGTTCGACGCCTATGCCCAGATCGCGCGCGCCAAGGGTTTCCTGCAGGTCGCCTCGTCGCCGCTGACGCGCTCCAGCTATCACGCCGGCGACGATTTCGAACGGATGCGCGCGGCGCGCGAGGCGCAGCTGGCGCGCGCCAGCGCTGGCTGACCCCGCGTTGCCGAGGCATCACGAAACCCGCGTCCTGCCGTATAGCGACGAGCAGATGTTCGCGCTCGTCACCGATATCGAGCGCTATCCCGAGTTCCTGCCCTGGGTGATCGCGCTGCGCATCCGCAGCGACAGCGAACATGAAGCGGTCGCCGACATGATCGTCGGGTTCAAAGGACTGCGTGAAAGCTTTTCCTGCCGCGTTCACAAGGACCGCCCGCGCGCCGTGACGGTCAGCTATATCGACGGCCCGATGCGCCACCTGAGCAATGAATGGCAGTTTACGCCGGATGAGGGCGGGGGGTGCCGCGTTGACTTCATGGTCGACTTCGCCTTCCGCAGCCGGATGTTCGAAGCCTTGGCAGGGCAGATGTTCGACAAGGCGCTGCGCAAAATGATCGCTGCGTTCGAAACGCGCGCTGACGATCTTTACGCGGCGGGCAGCGTGAAATCATCCGAAGGGCGTAGTTCGTCCCTTTCGGGCTGAAGCAGGTCGAGCGCGAACATCGTCGCGTGATGGCGGATCGCGGCGCGATCGCCGCCTTCGAACTGCACCCGCTGGGTGAAATAATCGTCGGGGTCCTGGCCGCGTAACGCGCGAGCAAAAATGACCAGCCCGACGGGCTTCTTCGCCGATCCCCCGCCAGGACCGGCAATGCCTGTAATCGCCACCGCAATATCGGCATCGCTGTTGGCGAGCGCGCCGGTCGCCATCGCCCATGCCGTGGCCAGTGAGACTTCGCCAAAGGTCTCAAGTATTTCGCTGCTGACATCGAGTTGACTCTGCTTGGCATGACCCGAATAAGTGATGAAACCCGCCGAGAACACGTCAGAACTGCCGGCGATATCGGTCAGCGCGGCGCTGACCATGCCACCGGTGCAGCTCTCGGCGACCGCCACTTTTCGCCCCGCAGCGCGGTTATTGGCTAGCACGCTGGTCGCCAGCGCGTTGCGCACGGCAAACCGCGTTTCATCGTCAGGCAGCACGGTCAATTCTCCGGAAGTTGCAAAGTCGCGACAGCCTGCACAGCGATCCCCTCGCGGCGACCGGTGAAACCCAGTCGCTCGGTCGTTGTCGCCTTCACACTAACCCGGTCGACCGGAATCGCAAGAATTTCAGCGATCCGGGCGCGCATCGCGCTGCGGTGCGGGCCGATTTTCGGTGCCTCCGCGATAATCGTCAGATCGACATGGTCGATCCGGCCGCCGCGTTCGGCAACGCGGCTTGCGGCAAATTCCAGGAAGCGATGCGACGCGGCGCCGCGCCATTGCGGATCACTCGGCGGGAAATGATCGCCGATATCGCCATCGGCCAGCGCGCCGAGGATGGCATCGGTCAGCGCATGAAGCCCGACGTCGGCATCGCTATGGCCTTCAAGTCCATGACTATGCGCAATTTCTATGCCGCCAATCCAGAGCGGCTTGTCCGCGACAAGGCGGTGAACATCATAGCCCATGCCGACGGCGGTGCGTGTCATTGTCTCGATCCCCAGCAAGCCGTTCAGGATCGCTATATCCTCGGCATATGTCAGTTTGTGGAGGCGCGCGTCGCCCGGCACCGTCGCAACGGCGACACCCAGACGGCGGACGAGTTGCGCATCGTCGGTCGCCGTGGTGTCGACGGCTTGGGCATGGGCCCGACGGAGCGTCCCAAGATGGAACGCTTGCGGCGTCTGAACGCGCGCAAGGGCGCCGCGATCGACGACGTCACCGGCAACGCTCCCGCTTTGTTCAACCAGCGTATCGGGAACGGGCAGGGTGGGGATTGCGGCCTCGGCGCCGTCGAGCGCGGAGAGCAGCCGGTCGACGACATCGATGGTCACGCCAGGCCGTGCCGCGTCGTGAACAAGCACCGGCACCGCGTCGTCCCAATCGGCCAACACGGTCAATGCGTTGGCGACCGATTGTTGCCTTTCCGCGCCGGGATCGGCGCAAATCCAGCCTTTCGGTAGCGTCCCAACCGCCGCCATGACGTCATTATTGGCCACCAGCACACCGCCTACAATCGCCGGGTGCGCGGCAAAAGCATCAAGGCTCCAGCGCAGCACTGGCTTGCCGCCGAGCGTTGCCAGCTGCTTGGGCACGGCAAAACCGGCTCGGCTGCCCTGACCGCCCGCGAGCAATATGGCCGTCGCGCGCGGCGTGTTGGGGGAAGCGGAGTCGGTCATGATCCGCGCCGGTTAGCGCAGCCGCGGCTTGCGGGAAAGCGGCTTAGCGTGTACGCGCTGCTCAAATTTTAGGCAATCAGACGAAAGTTCCCGCCATGGCGCCGCTGCGGCCCATCCAGATCGGCAACATCACCATCGCGGATCCCGTGATCCTGGCGCCGATGACGGGCGTCACCGACATGCCGTTCCGCACCCTCGTCCGCCGTTATGGCTCGGGGCTCAACGTGACCGAAATGATCGCGAGCCAGGCAGCGATCCGCGAAACGCGCCAGTCGATCCAGAAAGCGGCGTGGCACCCGGTCGAGGAACCCGTATCGATGCAGCTCGTCGGCTGCACGCCCTATGAAATGGGTGAGGCGGCGAAGCTCAACGAAGATCGCGGTGCCGCGATCATCGATATCAACATGGGCTGCCCGGTGCGCAAGGTGACGAGCGGCGATGCCGGTTCGGCGCTCATGCGCGACCTGAAGCTCGCCGCGGCGCTGATCGAAGCCTGCGTCAAGGCGGTGTCGGTGCCGGTGACGGTGAAGATGCGCATGGGCTGGTGCCACGACAGCCTGAACGCGCCAGAACTCGCGCATATCGCCGAGGATCTGGGCGCCAAGCTGGTGACGGTCCATGGCCGCACGCGCAACCAGATGTACCGCGGCGAGGCCGACTGGAGCTTCATTCGCAAAGTCAAGGACGCAGTCTCGATCCCGGTGATCGCCAATGGCGACATTTGTTCCGCCGACGACGCGCGCACCGCGCTGGCACAGAGCGGTGCCGATGGCGTGATGATCGGCCGCGGGGCCTATGGTCGCCCATGGCTGCTGGGACAGGTGATGGCAGCGCTGCGCGGCGAGGGCGATCGGCCTGACCCCGGCATCGACGAACAATATGACGTCATTACATCCCACTATCGCGCGATGATCGAGCATTATGGCGAGATTACCGGGGTCAATATGGCGCGCAAGCATCTCGGCTGGTACGTCAAAGGCCTGCATGGATCGGCCGAGTTTCGCAACATAGTCAACCAGATCCCTAGCAGCCGCGACGTGCTTGACGCCCTCGAACGCTTTTATACGCCGTTCCTGAGCAGGGCCGCGGCGTGAGCGCGCTGACGTCGAGCATTCCAATTTTCGACCATGACGAGCTGATCCACTCGCACCCGGTTCCGACGCTGTTGATCGACAGGGGCGGGGTTGTCCTGTTCGTCAACGCGGCGGCCGAGCAGATGTGCAACATGAGCCGCTCGGCGATGATCGGGCGCGTCGTCTATGACGTCATCGACATGGACCGCAGCTACCGCCAGCGGATGAGCGACGCCGCGACGTCGGCACTGTTCGCGCATCGCGCCGAAATTTCGGTCGGAAGTCGCAAAACGATTTTTGTCGATATGCAGATGGTTCCCTATGGCCAGAGCGGTCATCGCATCCTGGCGCTGATCCCGGCGCACAGCGATGCCGAACTGATGGGCGGCGCGATCGGGCGATCGGGGCGCGCCGCTGGCGGTGCCGCGTCGATGCTGGCGCATGAAATCAAGAATCCGCTGGCAGGGATCAAGGGTGCGGCGCAATTGCTGGCGCGCAAGACCGACGCCAGCGGCGAACGCTTTACCACGCTGATCGTCGCTGAGGTCGACCGGATCGCGACACTGATCGATCAGATGGAGCATTTCTCGCGCGGTCAGCCGATCGCCTGCGGCCCGATCAATCTGTACCAGCCCATCCACCAGGCCATCGAAACCGCGCGCGCACGGCAGTTTCCGGGGGTTCGCTTTGCCGAGGATTTCGACCCGTCGCTGCCGCTGGTGCATGGCAATCATGACGCCATGGTACAGATATTGCTCAATTTGGTGACGAATGGCTGCGAGGCGCTGGGCGCCCGCGACGACGGTGTCGTGCGAATTGCCACCGCCTACCGCCACGGCCTGTCGATCGACAATGGCGACGGGCGCGGGCGGATTGCGCTGCCGATCGAGGTCAGCGTCAGCGACAATGGTCCGGGCGTTCCCGCCGATATTCGGGGCGACCTGTTCGACCCGTTCGTGACGACGAAGCGCGAGGGGCGGGGGCTCGGATTGGCGCTCGTCGCCAAGCTGGCGCGCGACATGGGGGGAACCGTCCAGCATATGCGCGACGGCGAATGGACGCGCTTTCGTGTTCATCTGCCGGTCGCGCAAAAGGGAGCTGCGGGATGAGCAGCGACAAAACCATCCTGCTGGTCGAGGATGACCCCGCGATTGCGATGATCATCCGCGAGACGCTGATCGGAGAATGCCGGCATTTCGCATCGGTCGGAAGCATCGCTGAACGCAACGCCTGGCTCGCGGATCATCGCCCCGACCTGATCATTACCGATGTCGTGCTGCCCGATGGCGACGGAATCGACTCGTTGCGGGTGGATGCCGGGACACCGGTGATCGTGCTGTCAGCGCAGAATACGCTCGATACCGCGGTGCGCGCGACCGGGATCGGCAGTTACGACTATCTGCCCAAACCGTTCGACCTCGATGAGCTGACCGCGAGCGTTCGCGCGGCCCTGCAACGCCGCGCCGAGCCAGCAGCGCGAACCGACGTTGCCCCCGCCGACAGCCACGGGCTGGTCGGCCGCGCGCCCGCGATGCAGGCGGTGTATCGAACCATCGCGCGCCTCGCTTCGAACGATCTTGCGGTGCTGATCCTGGGGGAATCGGGGACCGGCAAGGAGGTCGTGGCCCGCGCGATCCACGCCACGGGGCTGCGCCGCACGGGACCGTTTGTCGCAATCAACATGGCGGCGATCCCGCGCGAGTTGATCGAAGCCGAGCTGTTTGGCCACGAAAAAGGCGCCTTTACCGGGGCACATAGCCGCAATGCAGGCCGGTTCGAGCAAGCCGCAGGTGGTACCTTGTTTCTTGATGAAATCGGCGACATGCCGCTGGAGGCGCAGACGCGGCTGCTTCGCGTGCTGCAAAGCAACGAGTATACGACCGTCGGCGGCAATCAGGCGCTACGCGCCGATGTTCGCGTGATCGCGGCCACCCATCGCGATATGCGGACGTTGGTCGCCGATGGCCGCTTCCGCGAGGATCTGTTTTATCGCCTCAACGTCATTCCGGTAACGCTGCCGCCGCTGCGCGACCGGCGCAGCGACATCGCGGCGCTGGTCCGCCATTTCGTGGAGGCAGGACGCGCGTCGGGCCTTCCCGACCGTCAATTCGCGCCTGCCGCGATGCAGTGGCTCGAACGCTATGACTGGCCCGGCAATGTTCGCGAGCTGGGCAATGTGGTTCAGCGGCTGGCGGTTCTGTCGCGCGATACCGTCGTCACGGTGCGCGATGTGGAGACGGTGCTGCACGAAAGCGGCGAAGGCGGCGGTGCGGCGGCGCCTGCCGACCTGATCGCCCGCGCCATCGACGATTGGGCGCGCGAGCAGATGGCCGCCGACGCACCCGACGGCGACCTCCACAGCCAGCTCGAAGCGATCGTCGAAGCGGCGTTGTTTCGCCGCGTCCTGCGCGATGTGCGCGGTAACCAGCTGGAGGCCGCACGGCGGCTCGGAATCAATCGCAACACGCTGCGCAAACGGCTTGGACAGCTGGATATCGACCCCGCGCACCCATGAAGCAGGACAGCTAGCGCATAATAGCGGCGTTCAAGCGTCCCAAGCGCAGTTTGTGTGTTTTCTATGCAACAGGTTTGTCGTAGCGTAGCAACAATGGCGCACGCGGCACCCCTGACTCACGATATCGACCCGACCGAGCCGGACGTGCGCTCGGGCTTCTGGCGTTTCGCAGTACCCGAGTATTACACGCTCGCGCTCGTCATCAGCGTCGGCATCGCGACCTATGTCTTTGTCACCGGTGATGCGCAGAGCGAGCAGTTGCTCACACCGGCGCTCGTCGCGGCGATCATGGTCGCCAATCTGGTGCCGGCGATGGCGCTGATCGTGCTGATCGGCAGCCGCGTCGCGCGCGCCCGCGCGGTGCGATCGATGGAGGGCGGCAACGGCCGTCTGCACGTTCGTCTAGTCGCATTGTTTTCGATGATCGCGGCGGTGCCGACGTTGCTGGTCGTAATCTTTGCGTCGCTGCTATTCCAGTTCGGCGTCGATTTCTGGTATTCCGACCGCTCGCGCGGAATGTTCGAAAACGCTGCAACGCTAGCCCAATCTTTCTATGAAGAAAGCCAAAAGTCGGTTGCTGGGCAAACGACCGCAATGTCAACAGATTTGGGCAAATATCTGGATACTCAGACAATCGACAGCATCAGCTTTCAAGATGCGTATGGATTTCAGGTCGTCGTTCGCGAACTCAACGAATCCGCCATCATCGAAATCGGGCGTGATGGAATCCCCCGGACCGCGGTGATGATCGACCCCGACAACCGGGCGGCAGAGGGGCGAGTAACGCCATCGATAATACAACGGCTTAATACTGGCGAAGAAGTCGTGGTCACCCGAAGCGCCAACAGGATCGAGGCGGTCACGCGACTTCCCGGTAGGCCAAACGCATTTCTTTATGCTTCGCGTGCTGTCTCCAGCCTTGGTCAGCAGCAGTTTCAACTCGCTCGCACCGTGCTTGCAGACTATAACGCGCTGTTCCAACGCTCGCAGCTGTTGCAGCTGCAATTCAATGGCGCGCTCTATCTCGGCTCGCTGTTGCTTCTCGCGCTCGCCGTCATCGCGGCCATCGTTGTCGCAGACCGTATCGTTCGCCCACTCGGCACGCTGATCGGCGCCACGCGCACCGCGGCGGGGGGCGATCTGTCGGTTCGCGTCACGCCGCCGGCGCGCGATGACGAGATTTCGGTGCTGACCCGCGCCTTCAACCGGATGACCGAGCAGTTGCAGGGCCAGACCGGCGCATTGGTCAGCGTCAATGAACAACTCGAAGCGCGGCGCAGCTTTATCGAAGCGGTGCTCAGCGGAGTGTCCTCGGCAGTGGTGTCCGTCGATGCCGACCACCGCATTCAGCTCGCGAACGCCGCGGCGGAACGGCTGATCTGCCAGTCAGCCGATTGCCTGACCGGTCGTCCTTTGGCGGAGGTTGCACCCGAACTAGCGCAGTTGTTGAACGGGGACGAGCGTGAAGCGATCGTGCAATTGGCGCGTCCCAACGCCGAACCCGCTACACTGGCGGCAAAAGCAGTCGCGCAGGGCGACGGCTTTGTTTTGAGTTTTGAAGATATTACGCAGCAATTGCTCGACCAGCGCCGCGCTGCCTGGTCCGACGTCGCACGGCGTATCGCGCACGAGATCAAGAATCCGCTGACCCCGATCCAGCTTGCGGCCGAGCGGCTCCAACGCCGCTTTGGCGACAAGATCGAGGGCGACAGCGCGACGTTCAAAAAGTTGACCGACACGGTGATCCGCCAGGTTCATGACATGCGGCGGATGGTGGACGAATTTTCCAGCTTTGCCCGTATGCCCAAACCGACCTTTGGGGTCGAGGATGTCCGCGATATCCTGCGTCAGGCAGTGTTCCTGTTCGAGGTCGCCAAGCCCGATATCGTGTTTGCGGTAAAAACGTCCGACGAAATTGAACCACTCGTTTGCGATCGACGCTTATTGTCGCAGGCCATGACAAATATCGTCAAGAATGCTGTAGAAGCGATTGAGGAGAATTCGAAAAATTCGGAATCAACTCCCATCGGGCATATATATGCCGAGCTGGCGAGCGGGCTGCGCGGTGAGGTTGTGATCCGTGTTGCCGACGACGGGATCGGCTTACCGCAGGCGCGCGATACCATCGCCGAACCCTATATGACGACGCGGCAGGGCGGCACCGGATTGGGCCTCGCGATCGTCAAAAAGATCGTCGAGCAACATTATGGCGAGCTCGAGTTTTCGGACAATCCGGCGGGGCAGGGGACCTGCGTCACGCTGACGCTTCATCCCGACCGGCTGCAAGGATTGGGAGGAAGAGGCGACCAAACAAGCATGGGGTACGCAGAATCGGTTCCGGGGCGGATCCGCAACCGACAGGACAGAGAAGAACATGGCGCTTGATATTCTGATCGTCGACGACGAGCGCGACATTTGCGATCTCGTTGCCGGCGTCATGGAAGACGAAGGGTATGAGGCGCGTATTGCCTCCGACAGCGATTCCGCGCTCGAAGCGATCCGCCAGCGGCGTCCGTCGCTCGCGCTGATCGATGTGTGGTTGCAGGGGTCGCGGCTCGATGGGCTGGGGCTGGTCGAGGCGATCAAGGCCTTCGATCCCACGCTGCCGATCATCGTCATATCCGGCCATGGCGGGCTCGACACCGCGGTCGCAGCGATCCGGCGCGGCGCCTATGATTTCATCGAAAAGCCGTTCGAGGCATCGCGCTTGCTCCATCTGGTAGCGCGCGCGACCGAAAGCGAGCGGCTGAAATTCGAATATGAACAGCTGCGCGAGAAAGCCGGGCCGTCGGATGAGCTGACCGGGACCAGCGCTGCCATCAACAACGTCCGGGCGACGCTGAAGCGCGTGGCAGGGACGGGGAGTCGGGTGCTGATCACCGGTGCCGCGGGGGTCGGAAAGGAAGTCGCTGCACGCGTGCTGCATGGGTGGAGCGGACGGCACAATGCACCATTCCGCGTCATTTCGTCGGCGCGCATGGACCCGGAGACGGTCGAAACCGAATTGTTCGGGTCAGAAAGCGACGACGGTGCGATCCGCGTCGGGTTGCTCGAACAAGCGCATGGCGGCACCTTGTTTCTCGACGAAGTCGCCGACATGCCGCTGACGACGCAGGGCAAGATCCTGCGCGTGCTGACCGATCAGAGCTTCACCCGGGTGGGAGGGCGCACGATGATCCGCGTCGATGTGCGGATTATTTCGGGGTCGGCTCGCGACCTGACGACCGAAATCGCCGAAAGCCGGTTTCGCGAAGATCTTTACTACCGGCTCAATGTCGTGCCGGTCAACATTCCGCCGCTCCGCGAACGCCGTGATGATATCGCCAGCCTTTGCGACCATTATATTCGCCGCTATGCCGCCGATCGCCGCGTACCGCCACCCGAAATCAGTTCGGAAGCGATGGCGGCGTTGCAGGCGCATGAATGGCCGGGCAACGTCCGCGAACTGCGCAATGTGATCGAGCGGGTGATGATCCTGGCGCCGAGCGACCGGCTGGCGCGGATCGATGCCGATATGCTGCCCGGCGAACTCGTCCGCGGCGGCACCGATATTCTGCCCAATTCGGAGTCGATCACGGCAATCCCGCTGAAAGAAGCGCGCGAGAATTTTGAGCGCGAGTATCTGCGGATCCAGATCAACCGCTTTTCGGGCAATATTTCGCGCACCGCGACCTTTATCGGTATGGAAAGATCGGCGCTGCACCGCAAACTGAAACTTTTGGGGCTCACCGAGAGTTCGGAAGGCGAGGGGTGAGGCTTTGCGCTAGACCTAGCCTATGCTTTGTCGCATATTGACGCGAGGAAGAAGGTCTTAAAGCCGGAAAAACCGGTGCATACCCGCGGTCGTACCGCCAAAAACAGGAGGCAAATGTGTCCGATAAGAGCCAGAATCTCCAAGATATTTTTCTAAACGCATTGCGTAAGAGCAAAACGCCGGTCACGATGTTTCTCGTCAAAGGGGTGAAGCTTCAGGGCATCATCACCTGGTTTGATAATTTCTCGTTGTTGCTGCGCCGTGATGGTCAGTCCCAGCTCGTCTACAAGCATGCGATCTCGACGGTGATGCCGTCGCATGATTTCGACTTATCTTTGCTCGGCGGCAATTTGCGCGAGGCGCCGGCCAGCAAGGGCAAGGCGTTGCAGGATGTATTCCTGAATGCGGTGCGCAAATCCGATGAATCGGTGACGATGTTCCTGGTCAACGGGGTGATGTTGCAGGGCGATATCGTCGCATTCGACCTGTTCTGCATGCTGCTTGAGCGCGAGCGGCAGGTGCAGCTCGTCTATAAGCACGCCATTTCGACGGTGCAGCCGAATGGTCCGATCAACCTGACCGACAGCGAGCCGGACGCAGAAGCGGACAACGCCTGATCGCCTCGATTATTGACAGTCCGGAAGAAGTCACCCGCGGCGCTGCCGCGCTTTTGGTCGTGCCCGAATGGCATAGCCAGCGGCTGGCGCGCGACCTCGACGCACGGGCTGATGAGGCGAAGGGACTTGCACTGGCCATCGGGCTCGACGTGGTCGCGGTGCATACGCTGCGACTGCGCCAGACGCGCGCTGCAACCTTGCTCGGCGTTGGTCAGATCGAAGCGATCACGCCCGATATAGAGAAATATGGCGTCCAGTTGGTTGTCGTCGATGCGGCGCTCAGCCCGATCCAGCAGCGCAATCTGGAAACCGCATTCGGTACCAAGGTCATCGATCGCACCGGGCTGATCCTCGAAATTTTCGGTGAGCGCGCTGCGACCGCCGAGGGGCGGATGCAGGTTGAACTCGCGCATCTCGATTATCAGGCGGGGCGGTTGGTGCGCAGCTGGACCCACCTGGAACGCCAGCGTGGTGGCTTCGGCTTTCTCGGTGGACCGGGTGAAACGCAGATCGAGGCCGACCGGCGGATGATCCGCAACCGTATGGCGCGGATCCGGCGCAGCCTTGACGATGCACGGCGGACCCGCCAGTTGCAGCGATCGAAACGTCAGCGCGCACCGTGGCCGGTGGTTGCGCTGGTTGGCTATACCAACGCCGGAAAATCGACGTTTTTCAACCGCCTGACGGGCAGTGACGTCATGGCTGAAGATATGCTGTTCGCAACCCTCGACCCGACGATGCGTGAGATTCGATTGCCGGGGATCGACAAGGCGATCCTGTCCGACACCGTGGGATTTGTGTCCGATCTGCCCACCGAATTGGTCGCGGCATTCCGCGCCACTTTGGAAGAGGTTACGACAGCCGATCTTATCGTCCATGTCCGCGACATCGGCCATCCCGACAGTGACGCGCAATATGATGATGTGCGCGCCATCCTGACCTCGCTGGGGGTCAATGGACCAGACGATGACGGGGAGGGCGATGCGGCGCCCGCGATCCCGCAGATCGAAATCTGGAACAAGATCGATACCGCCGACGCCGATACGCGCGCCGCGATTGCCGATATCGCGGCGAAACGCTCTGACGTGGCGGTGATCTCAGCGGTAACCGGCGAAGGCGTCGAAGCGGCGCGCGTGCTGATGGCGGCGCAGTTGACCGCGCTGCACAAGGTTCAGCGGATTTACCTCGACTATCAGGACGGCGAAGCGGCGGCGTGGCTTCACGCGCGCGGCGAGGTGTTGGCCGATGAACCCGAAGGTGAGGGCCATGTGCTGACCGTGCGGCTCGATCCCGCCGACGCCGCCCGTTTCGAGCGGCTGTGGCCTACGGACGGCGCTCCGACGCCTTGACCGCCAGCCAATGGGCTTCCTGCGCGTCGAGCGACAGGCCCGCCAGACTTCCGCCCGCACGATCTTCCATCGCAGCAAAACGACGCGCGAATTTCAGATTGGCATCGCGCAGCGCGCTTTCGGCATCGACACCGAGGTGCCGTGCGTAATTGACGACCGCGAGCAACAGGTCGCCGACTTCCTCATGCCGGTCTGCGTCCGTGGCCGCAGTCGCTACTTCGGCCAGTTCCTCAGCGATTTTGTCGCGCGGACCGTTAACATCGGGCCAGTCGAAGCCGACACGCGCGGCGCGTGACTGAAGCTTTTGCGCACGCATTAAGGCGGGCAAGGATAGCGCGACGCCTGACAATGCACCTTTGGGGCCATCGGCGGCGCGTTCGTCGGCTTTGATCTGCTCCCATTGCTGGCGGACGTCTTCGGTCGTGTGGTCACCGAAAATGTGCGGATGCCGCCGCTCCATCTTGTCGCTGATCGCGGTGGCGACATCGTCAAACCCGAACAGGCCTGCGTCGGCGGCAATCTGGCTGTGGAACACGACCTGAAGCAACAGGTCGCCGAGCTCGTCACAAATCGCGGCAGGATCGCCGCCAGCGATCGCATCGGCGACTTCATAGGCTTCCTCGATCGTGTAGGGCGCGATCGTCGCGAAACTCTGCGCCAGATCCCATTCGCAGCCGCCGTCAGGATCGCGCAATTTGGCCATCACGGCGAGCAGGCGATCGATGGGGGACTGGAACGTCGCGTCAGACATCATATTATCCGATAATATATATTATGTTAAATCGCGATAGTGATGGGGAGAACCGAACCCCCCTGCCGTTGAAATCATGTGATTTTGATCCGGCTTGTGCTTGCCCCGCAATCAGGTCACCATCTGCCAAGTCCGGATAACCAGAAACACCAGGCCGAAAATCGCAACCCAAGCCAGCGCCATCTTGAACCAGTCAGCCATCGGCAGCCGCCGCGCCAGCAACGAACTGACCACCAGAGCAAATGCGCCGACGAACCAGACCAGTTGCACCCCCGTATCGGCGTTCATAGCTGCACCTCCAGCCCGTCATAACCCGGCTCGACTCCCGGTGGCAATTCGGCCGCCAAGTCGTCATAATCCATCGTATTGTCCATGTGCGTGATGATCGCGCGCGGACTGCCGCATTTTTCGAGCGCTGCGAGCGTCATCGCCAGATGCGGATGCGTCGGATGCGGATAGCGGCGCAGCGCGTCGATGACGAAAAGGTCCACACCCTGAAAGAATTCGACCATTTCGTCGGTAAATTTCGAGAAATCCGTAGCATAGCCAATCTTGTGAACACCATCACTGAAGATCAGGCCGCTCGCCTTGATCGGTCCGTGCGGCATTTCGATTGCCGAAACCTCGATCGGGCCGATCGACTGGTGATCCAGCAAATCGATAGGATCGACCAGTGCCGGATAGCCGGCGTTGCCGGCAAAGGCATAGGTGAAGCGCCATTTGAGCGTATCGAGCACATGATTGCGCGCGTACGCCGGCACCAGCGAGCCGCGCAGGTGCATGATCTGGCGTAAATCGTCGAGGCCGTGGCAATGGTCGGCATGCTCGTGGGTCCAGATGATCCCGTCGACGGCGCCGACCTCGGCATCGAGCAGTTGCAGCCGCATGTCGGGACTGGTGTCGACGAGCAGCCGGAAGCCGCCGAGGGAGATCAGGATCGAGGATCGACTGCGCAGGTTGCGCGGATTGTCGGGGTCGCACTGCCCCCAGTCGTTGCCGATCCGCGGCACCCCGGAAGAAGTGCCGCAACCCAGGATGCGAACCTTCATAGCTCGTATGACGTCATGGCGCTGCCTTGTCGAAAAGCGCGTAGAAATTGGCGCTTGTCGCGGCGCGGAGTGTTTCGCGATCCTCGTCGCGCAGGGTTGCGAGAAACGCCAGCGTGTCGGCGACAAACGCCGGTTCGCCGGTCTTGCCGCGGTGCGGGACAGGGGCGAGGAAAGGGGAATCGGTTTCGATCAGCAGCCGGTCCTGCGGTAGCCATTTCGCGGTCGCCTGCAGATCGGCGGCATTCTTGAAGGTCACGATGCCGGAGATCGAGATGTACATCCCCAGATCGAGCGCTTGGCGCGCAAAATCGTCGCTCGCGGTGAAGCAGTGGATCACGCCGGGGAAGGTCGCCCTGCCCATCTCCTCGCCCAGCAGCGCCAGCGTGTCGGCCTCGGCATCGCGGGTGTGGACGATGATCGGCAGTCCGGTCGCCTGCGATGCGTGGATATGGCGGCGGAAGCTGTCCTGCTGCCGCACACGGTCGCTCTTGTCGTAATAATAGTCGAGGCCGGTCTCGCCGATGCCGATCACGCGCGGATGCGCGGTGCGCTCGACGAGCTTGGCGGTGTCGACGTCAGGATGATGATCGGCGTCGTGCGGATGGATGCCGACGCTGGCCCACACATCCGGATTGGCCTCGGCCGCCGCCAACACGTCGTCCCATTCGCTTTCGCGCGTCGCAATGTTGAGCATCGCGGTGACACCGCGCGCGCGAGCGCGGTCCAGCACCTCGCCCTGCTGTTCGGCGAGCCCCTTGTAATTGAGGTGGCAGTGTGAATCGACGAGCATCAGGCCTCCCCTTCCCCTTCGGGCAGGTCGAGGCGCGGGAAGAGGGGGGTTGGCTGGCCAACGACAAACCCGCTGGCAGCCAGGTTCGCAAACCAGTCATCGTCGTCCAGTGCGGCGAAGTTGCGCGCATCTTCGCCAATGCCCATCTGGTCGAGCAGCGTGTCGGCTGCGGTCGGCACCACCGGGCGGATCGCGATCGCGAGGGTGCGGACGACCTGGAACAAGGTCATCAGTACGGCGCGCATCCGGTCGGGGTCGGTCTTGCGCAGCGCCCACGGGGCTTGCGTATCGACATATTGGTTGCACGCGAACACCGCACGCAGCCACTCCTCGATCCCGACCGAGAATGCGAGCTGTTCAAATTCGCGCGGCAGCAGGTTGCGGCACGCATCGTTGACGATCGAAAGCAACGCGCGATCGTCCTCGTGCGAGGTATAGTCCGCTGACAGAACGCCGTCCAAATTCTTGAAAATCATCGATAAGCTGCGCTGTGCCAGGTTGCCGAAGCTGTTCGCCAAATCGGCATTGGCGGTGCGCACGATTGACTCGGCCGAATAGGTGCCGTCCTGACCGAAGCTCACTTCGCGCAGCAGATAATAGCGGAGTGGATCGACCCCGAAGGTATCGGCCAGCGCCATTGGATCAACGACGTTACCCAGCGACTTCGACATCTTCTCACCGCGGTTGAGCAGGAAGCCGTGGCCGAACACCTGCTTGGGCAGCGGCAGACCGGCACTCATTAGAAAGGCTGGCCAGTAAACCGTATGAAAACGCACAATATCCTTGCCGATCATGTGGATATTGGCGGGCCAGAATTTGCCGAAATCACCGTCCAGATCGGGATAGCCGAGCCCCGAGAGATAGGTGGTGAGCGCATCGACCCACACATACATCACATGCCCGGGCGATCCCGGGACCGGTACGCCCCAGTCGAAGCTGGTGCGTGAAACGCTGAGATCTTTAAGCCCGCCCTCGACGAAGCGCATCACTTCGTTGCGGCGGCTTTCGGGGCGGATAAAATCCGGCTGGTCGTTGTAGAGCGCGAGCAGCTTGTCCTGATAATTCGACAGGCGGAAGAACCAGCTTTCCTCGACGGTCCACTCGACGGGAGTGCCATGCGGCGACAAACGGGCGCCCCCTTCCCCGTCGGTTAGCTCGCCTTCGTCATAAAAGGCTTCGTCGCGAACCGAGTACCAGCCCTCATACCGATCCAGATAAAGATCGCCATTGGCCTCCATCGCGCGCCAGATTGCCTGCGACGCCGCGTGATGCGCGGCATCGGACGTCCGCATGAAATTGTCATAACTGATATTCAGCTTGGCATACATCTCACGGAAATAGGACGACATTTCATTGGCGAGGTCGATCGTTTCGCGGCCTTGATCGCGGGCGGTCTGAAACATTTTCAGGCCATGTTCGTCGGTACCGGTGACCAGCCGGACGTCGCGGCCGCGCGCGCGCTGGAACCGTGCCATCACATCGGTGGCGATCGCTTCATAGGCGTGACCAATATGCGGGCGGCCATTGGGATAGCTGATCGCGGTGGTGATATAGAAAGGTGCGCTGTTTTCGGACATGGCCGCGCCTTAGCCGCTGGCGCGCGCGAGGGAAAGCGTCAGCGTGCCGGGTCCGCCGAACGCGGCGCCAGTTCGGCAAGGCAGTTACCGATTTCGAACCCGACCATCGTGCCGTCATAGGAGCCGCGGATTGCATCGCGCACGGTGCGCTGGACACGGTCCCATTGCGCCAAGATCGGTGCGATCTCTGCCACCGAACGCTCGCGCGCCAGCTGCGCGAGAAGCCCGGGAACGATGTCGATCACGAGTTCGAGCCGCGCGCGATTGCTGCTGCCGCCAACCTCGCGCGCCAGCGCCTCGCGCAGCCGGTTTTCGGGGTCCCCGGTCGCGGCAATCGCAAGCAGTTTTTTCTCCATCGCCGCAACATCGCTGTCGATCAACGCCAGCGCCTTGCCCGGCACGCCGCCCGACGCGGCGACGATCGCGCGCACCTCCGCAATTTCGAGCATCGGGCGCAAATTATGCAGCCATGTTGTCATGACGTCACGATCAACCGGCTGAAAACGCAGCGTTCTGCATCGGGACCGGATCGTCGGCAGCAAGCGCCCTGGTGAGTGGCTGACCAGCAGGAACAGCGTTTTTGCCGGCGGTTCCTCCAGCGTTTTGAGCAAAGCGTTAGCGGCGTCGGTCTCCAGATCGTCAATCGCGTCGACGATGATGACGCGCCACTCGCCGAGCGACAGCGACAGATGCAGGCGGCGGATCATCGCCCGCACCTGATCAATCGTGATGTTGCGCGCGAGGTCTTTGCTCTTGTCCTTGAGCTGGCGCGCCAGGTGAAGGATCTCGGGGTGATTGCCCGCCTCGACCAATCGACCAGCGGCACTGTCGCCCGGATCGTCGAGCGCAACGGCCTGCCCGTCGCCGCCGCGGCCATGGGTGACGAGGAAGCGCGCGACGCCGGCGGCAAAAGCCCCCTTCCCCATCCCCTGCGGCCCGGCGAGCAGCCAGGCGTGATGCAGCCGGCCCCCCTGCCAGCCTTCGAGAAAGGCCGCCTCGGCGTCATGATGGCCGATCATAGCCATTCGGCTAGTCCTGCCAGGATTGCTGCCGTTACCTGCTCCGCGGGGGCATCGGCGTCGATAATCCGCCAGCGTTCGGGCTCCGCTTCGGCCATTTCGACGAAGCGCGCGGCCAAACGCGCCTGATAATCAGCGGGCTTGCTGCCCATGCGGTCACTGCCGCCGCGTGCCGCAAGGCGGCGTGCGGCTTCGGCGGGGCTTACGGTGAGCAGGAAGGTGCGGTCAGGCAACAAGCCTTCGGATCCTACGCCGTGAAGCGCCAATATGTCCGCGTCGGTGAGACCGCCACCACCGCCCTGATAGGCGCGGCTCGAATCGACGAAGCGGTCGCATAGCACCCACGCGCCGCGCGCCAGCGCCGGGCGGATCGTGCGTGCGACATGGTCGGCGCGCGCCGCCGCGAACAACAAGGCTTCGCTGCGCGCGTCCCAGCGGTCATCGCTGCCTTCCATCAGCAGCGTCCGGATCGCTTCGGCGCCGGTGCTCCCACCGGGTTCGCGCGTGGTGACGACGTCGATGTTACGTGCGGCCAGTGCCGCCGCCAACGCCCGGATCTGCGTCGATTTGCCGACCCCCTCGCCGCCCTCAAGCGTGACAAACCGCCCGTGTGTCATGCCGAAAGCCTGCAAGGTTGAAAAAGGACGAAGCGCACGTGCATTATGTGGCGGTAGCCGCCAGCACGCACTTTGTCATCACGGTGCGGCGCGGCCGCTGCCACTCGCGGCCTTTTTGTCCGTGCTGCCATCGTTCGCCGCCAGCGGTACCCCGAACCCCCAACGCATCAGCCGCTCGGCCTCGTCGCGGCGGGCCTTGTCGCTCGGTAAACCGGCAACGACCATGATCAGCCGCCGCCCGTCGCGCTTCGCTGAACCCAGCAAACAATAACCTGCTTCGGACGTATAGCCCGTCTTCAACCCATCAGCCCCCAGCACCCGCCCGAGAAGCGGATTGCGGTTCGCCTGAACGATCGGCTTGCCCTCGGGCGACGTGCCGTGCTGAAGCTTCGGCATTGAGAAATAGCGCGCGTAACCGGCGGGGTGATCGCGGATCAGTCGGTCGGCGAGCGTGACGAGGTCGCTGGCGCTCACCTTGGTCACCCCGCCGTCGGGCCAGCCGTTCGGCGTGCCGAAATTGCTCGATTTCATGCCAATTTGTGCGGCTACAGCGTTCATTCTTTTGATAAACGCCGCTTCATTGCCGTCGATTCCCACCGCCAGCGCGGCGGCGGCGTCATTCCCAGATACGGTGATCAGACCTTTGAGCAGCTCATCGACCGAAACCTTTTCGCCGGGGCGCAGGAACATCGTCGATCCGCCGTTGCTTCCTCTCCATTTCTTCCACGTCGCTTCGCTGACGGTGAATTGCTTGTCGCGCGCCAGTTCGCCCTTTTTGATCAGGTCGAGCACGACATAGGCGGTCATTACCTTCGCCATTGAGGCTGGTGCAAAGCGCTTGTCAGCCCCGCGCGAATACAGGATTTCGCCCGAATCGAGATCTTTGAGCATCACGATTGGCGCCTGCGTGGTGTAGGACGGACGCGCCGTCGCCGTACTTTTTGGACGTGGGTCGTCCGCGGCAGCCGCGGGCATCGCGAGCGTCAGTGCAAATCCTGCCAACATCGCAGCGCTCTGGATTGGAATCTTTGAGAGTTTTATCACGCGTTGCCCGTTACCGATCGCGCTGGACCACTGCATCGCGGAAACCTTTGGCCTTCGCCGTTCCGAGTGCACCGCGCGCGTCGGCGTCGCTGGCGAAGGGGCCGATCCGCACCCGCCATAGGTTGCCTGCCTTGCTGACGGTGCCGCTGACCGATTTTGCCGCGGCATTGGCGCGGCTTTCGCTGCTGAACGCGCCGACCTGAACGACATATTTGCCTCGAGCGGTCGTGGTCGGCTGGGCTACCGATTTCGCAGGCGACGCTGCATCAACCGCCATCCGGTCATCGCCGGGCTTGGCCTTTCCTGACGCAATTGGGGCAGCGGGCTGCGCTTCAACCGGCGGCGCGGCGGCGAGTTCCTTCGGAACCGGCATGGCTTTCAGCTTCGTGCGCAGAATCGATAGCAGCGAATCGGGCGTGGCAATGCGTTCCGGCACTGCTCGACCAGCGCGTAGCTGCGCTCTTTCGGCGAGAGGCGGATTGGTGCGGCGTACCCGCACGGCGGACACACCGTCGGTCAAGCCCAGTTGCTCGGCGGCGCCGCTCGACAGGTCGATCAGTCGGTCGCCGACCATCGGGCCGCGATCGTTGACGCGCACCAATATCGTGCGTCCGGTATCGAGCGCGGTCACCTCGACATAGCTGGGCAGCGGCAGCGTCTTGTGCGCGGCACTGATCCCGGCGGGATCGAATATCTCGCCATTGGCGGTCGGTCGTCCGGCCAATTCATCACCATACCAGCTAGCATAGCCGACATCGTCATAATCGGCGATGTCCGACGGGGTGTAGGTCGTACCGCCGATCGTATAGGGATCGCCAATCTTGACCGGCGTGTCGCTTACGCCGTTGGCCGATTGCGCGGGGGCTGGGCTGGCGGTCGGCCCGCCATCGCGCTCGCCACCGAAACTGCCGCAGCCGGCGAGCAGCAGCATCGCCCCGGCCATCAGCGCCGTTTTTCTACCGATCGATTTCATCCGCCAGCAACCCCACTGATAGTGCGTAAAAATTGGAACAATTATAGTCCAATATCGCACGATAGTTACCGGTCAGCAAATATGCGGTCCGTCCGGGGCCATCGGGTTCCAGCAGCACCGCCTGAACCTGTCCGTCGGGCCAGCGGCCGCCGATCGGTTGGATGCCGTCGGCGCGCCATTCGGCCATCGAGCGCCAACGGCTGTGGCGCGCGAAAACGCGGGGGCAACGAGTGGGGGTGAGGCGGCTAGCGAAACGATTGCGATCAAAGCTGCTCGGCACCGTCACGGCCACGCCCCACGGCTGTCCGGCGCGCCAGCCGGCGCGGCGCAGGTAGGCGCCGATCGATTCGATGGCATCGGCTTCGCTCGACCAGATGTTGGCACGACCGTCACCGTCGCCATCTTCGGCGACCGCCAGATAGACCGAAGGCAGGAACTGCGGATAGCCAAAAGCGCCGGCCCAACTTCCCTTCAGCACGTTGCGTGGCACACCCTTTTCCACCATTTCCAGCGTCGCGATGAATTCGGGCTCGAAGAGGCTCCGGCGGCGTCCTTCATACGCCAGCGTCGCCAGCGCTTCGGGCAGGTCAAAGCTGCCGGTGACCTGGCCGTAGGCGGTTTCGTGGCCGTAAATCGCGATCATGATGCTGGTCGGCACGCCAGTACGCGCCTCGATGCGCGCGAGCAAAGGCAGCAGTCGGTCATGAACGCGGCGGCCGCCATTGATCCGCGCTGCATCGACATGCCGTGCCTTATAGGGCGCGAAGTTCGGGATCGGCGTGTCGTTGGTCGGCGGACTGCCCAGATTGTCCCGGTCGAGCGCGATCACGCGCGGATTATAGCGCAAACCCGCGGTGACGCGGTCGAACGTCTGGCGTGAAACCCCGCGTGCCTGCGCCTTCGGCCATAGCGACTGAACATAAGCGTCGAAACCGCTGTCGGCGCTCTGCGCGTATAGCGGCGCCGATGCGGTAAAGAGGCTGGCCGACAGGACGGCGGCGGCGAGAGCAAAAATGCGCCAGATTTTCGAAACGATAGCTTGCATGATGTTCCCACCCATAAGGCGTGTCTCGCACAGATGCGAGCGCCTTGGCTAGCTAATGGCAGGACGAGCCGAGTCATTCGCACGGCGGGCTGAGCCGACAAGGTTTTTCTTGCCGCATCGGCCCATCGCGCTATGGCGGCGACCGTGCGGACAGGTGGCCGAGTGGTTTAAGGCAGCGGTCTTGAAAACCGCCGTGGGTGCAAGCTCACCGTGGGTTCGAATCCCACCCTGTCCGCCACTTCGGAACAACGGTGGGCACTCCGCCCGCCGCCGTGGCTACGCCGTTGGCCGAGAGCAACCGTAGCAGGCTGCTCTTTGAGCCCATGATTCGAACTTCCCCGCGATCAACCTCAACCCGCTGCGCCAGCGCGCGAAGATGGTCGCGGCGGTAGCCGCCGCCCTCCACGCGGATGCGTCGCCGCGCGGTAGAGGCGAACTTGTGCAGCATCGTCGGCGTGATTGCCTGTTGCGCCGAGCTGTGAAGCAGTGCCGAGGCGCGTTCGGAATCCGCCCGCGCTTGGTCGCGCGTCGCCTTGAGGCCGTCAATGCGATCCTTGAGCGCGGGATCATCCAGATCGGCGATGCCGCTTTCGATCGCATCATAGAGGCGCTTCAAGCGCAGCTCCGTTTCGGAGGCGCGCCTGTTCAGTTCCGCGATATGCTCGCGGCGCCGGTCGGATCGCTCCTGCCGACGATCGAGCACATCGGACAGCACATCTTCCAGCCGGTCAGGATCGAGCAGCCGTTCCGAGAGATAGCCGGCGACGAGATCGTCTAGGCGCTCCATTGCGACGGTCATTCCTTCGCAAGCCGTCGCGCCCTGCCGCGCCTTCATCGAGCACGTATAGTAGCGGTAGCGCCCACCTTTGCCCGTGCGGATTGTCATCGCGCCGCCGCACTTCCCGCAATAGATCAAGCCCGTCAGCAGCGTCGGGCCACCGACGACCTGCGGATGGGCGACCTTTGGGCTGCGCGATTTCAAGTGCGCCTGAACCGCGTCGAAGGTCGCTTGGTCGATGATCGGCGGAACCTCGACCGCGATCACTTCGTCAGCCGGCTTCAATTCCTTCGACTTGCCGCGCTTGTTGAACTCATGCCGACCCGCATAGGTCGCGCGGGTCAGCATCCGATGCACCGTGCCAATCCCCCAACGTCCGCCGTCGCGGGTGAAGATACGGCGTTCGTTGAGGTGCTTGGTGATCGTCTTTACGCCCATCGGCCCGGACGTGCCGTCGCCTTCCAGCGCCAGCTTGAACGCCAGCCGCACCGTATCGGCGTGCAGCGGGTCAATCTCCAGCTTCTTCTTGACCTTCGCGCCGCGCTGCTCGGCCGCCACGACGCGGTAGCCGATCGGCGGCAGCGAGCCATTCCAGAAGCCCTGCCGGGCATTCTCCTTCAACGCGCGCAAGACGTGCTTTGCGTTCTCCTTCGACTGATATTCGTCGAACAGCGCCATGATCTGCCGCATCATCACGTGCATCGGATCGTCGCCCATCTCCTGCGTGATCGACAGCAGCTTGACTCCGTTCTTGGCGAGCTTGCGGACGTAGAACTCCAGCTCGAAATGGTCGCGGAAGAAGCGCGAGAAGCTGTGGACCACGACGACATCGAACGGCGCGGGCTTGGACGTGCCCGCTTCGATCATGCGTTGGAACTCCGGCCGACGATCATTGGTCGCCGACGCGCCCGCCTCGACGAAGGTGTCAACCAGCTCCAGTCCGCGCGACAGGCAATAGGCTTCGCCTTGTTTGCGTTGATCGGGGATCGACACGTCATGCTCCGCCTGCCGCGCCGTCGAGACGCGCAGATAGAGGGCGGCGCGCAGCGGCACGGTCATGGCAACGAACTCCTCACATCATTGGCACGGCCCGAACAACTCGTCGAAGACATCGCCGAACCATGCCTCAAATACATCCACCTCGGCGGTCGTGACCGGGATGCGCTCTGGCCAGTCGTCTGTGACGGTCCAGGCAGAAAGATCGTCCTTTGGCGGTCGCCCGGCACCCGGCCGGACAACAAACGCCATTTCGGCATAGTCGAGTAGATCGTCCGGGCATTGCCGGAGACGGCGTGGGGTTCGGCGACGGAGCTTGCGAGGCGCGGCCATTCCGACAAGGTGCCGTCCACCCGCCCCGCGCGCAAAGCCGCAACGTCGGCGTAGCGCAGATAGGAGCCGAGGGCGGCGTGCGGCAGGATCAACCGATGTGCATCAGTCGGCATGGTCAGTCTTCCGACTCGAAGCTGCGGTTCTCGCGGCAGTGCCAGAGGCGTAGAATGAAGATCGTTGCGTCTGCGATTTCGTAGCGCAGCTCGTAGTTGCCGACGATGATCCGCCGGACCTCGCGCGGCTCGTAGGCTTCCAGCTTCTCGCCGATCCGGGGATAGTCGAGCAGCCGATCCGGCGCGCGTGCGAGTTGCTGCACGATCCGCGCCGCAGCTTCTGGAGCAACCGGGCGCAGGTGCTCGTGTAGTCGCACGAGATCTGAGGACGCCCTGCCGGTCCACTTGATCCTCATGCTGACGGCGGCGGCAACGGCGTGTCGGTGCCGAGGCTGTCAGCCCAAGCCTGTATCGCTTGATGGTCGATCACCCGCCCCGCGTCCACATCCGCCAAGGCTTCGAGCGTCATCCGATGACGCTCCTCTTCCTGATCGACCCAGGCGGCGAGCGCCTGTTTCATCACCCAGCCGCGCGAGCGTTCGAGCCGCAAGGCCATCGCCTCGACCTTTTCCGCCAGTCCGATGGGGACGTGCGCCGTCAAAACCTTAGTGTCTGTGGCCATAGTAGCACTCTCTATCAGTGTGATTAAAATATAATCGAAAAGGCGATGGGAAGCAAGTTGGTGCCTCCCTACGGGACCGCCGCTCTATCTTCGCTGCGCTCCGACCGAGCCCCAATGGGTCTCGGCCCTACCGGGTGACGATCAGCATGGCGAGCGGGCGCTGGCGCGCCGATAAGCCAATCCGCCGGGCGGATTGCAGTTGTTCGAGAGTACGGAGATCGGGCCAGGGCTACGCCGTCCCGATCGCATTGTTTGTTTCTCTCCCCGTCGGTGGGGTGGGCGACGCTTCTCTCTAGGCCCGCCGCGCCGGGCGGCAACGCGCACGCGCGTCCTCCACGATGTTCCGGCCCGGAGGGTGCCGCCCGGCTCCGTCGGCGGGCCTGCCGATCCGCTTTTTCGCCGCCCACCCCATTCCGGGGTGAGTGCGGTTTTTAGGAGAAGTGTGATGAACGCTGTTACCGAAACCGTAGCCGCCGAGCCTGTGTCGGGCGTCGAGATTTTCGTGCCCCTCGCCAAGCTCAAGAAGTCCCCCCGCAATGCCCGCAAGGTGTCGCACGGGGAAGCCGCTATCGAGGCGCTGGCCGCTTCGATCCAGCACAAGGGGCTGATCCAGAACCTTGTCGTGGAGCCGGAGATCAAGGAGGACGGGACGCCGACCGGCTACTATCTCGTTACCGCTGGCGAAGGCCGCAGGCTGGCGATGCTGCTGCGCGCCAAGCGCAAGCAGATCAAGAAGTCCGAGCCGGTGCGTTGCTGGCTCGATACCGCCAACGACCCGTCCGAAATCAGTCTCGACGAGAACGTAACCCGGACCAACATGCACCCCGCCGACGAGTTCGAGCGGTTCCGCGAGCTTGCGGACGGCAAGGGTTGGGGAGCGGAGGAAATCGGCGCGCGGTTCGGCAAGACGGCGGCGGTGGTGAAGCAGCGGCTTCGCCTTGGCGCTGTCTCGCCCAAGCTCTTGCAGGTCTATCGGGAGGACGGGCTTACGCTCGATCAGCTTATGGCGTTCGCAATCACCGAGGACCATGCCCGGCAGGAGCAGGTGTTCGCGGGCCTGCATCACAACCGCGAGCCGTGGATCATCCGGCGCGACATGACCGCGAGCAATGTTCCGGCGACCGACCGGCGCGCGCTGTTCGTCGGGGCCGACGCCTATGTCGAGGCGGGCGGCAACATCATCCGCGACCTGTTCAGCGAAGACCGGGGCGGGTTCTTCGAGGATGCGGGCTTGCTCGACACGCTCGCCGCCGAGAAGTTGCAGGGGGTTGCCGAGGAAATTCAGGCCGAGGGCTGGAAATGGGCCGAGGCCCATATCGACTACCCCCACGCCCACGGTATGCGGCGCTTCTATCCGCAGTCGGTTCCGCTGTCCGACGAGGACGAGGCGCGGCTGGAGGCGCTGTCCACTGAGCATGACGAGCTTGCCGAAGGCTATTCGTCCTATGACGAAATGCCGGAGGACGTGGCGGCGAGACTGGAGGCGGTGTCCGATGAGATCGACGCCATTTCCGAGAAGCGTTCCGCCTACGACGCCCACGTGATCGCCCACGGCGGCGCGTTCGTGGTGCTTCACCATGACGGCAGTGTCAGGGTCGAGCGCGGTTTCGTCCGTCTTGAGGATGAGGCGTTGGCGGACCCGCAGCCCGAACCGGAGGCCGAAGGCGATGCGCTCCCTCCGCAGACCGTGGAGGACGAGCAGCCGGAGGACGGCGACGAGGACGTGCAGGATGTCGAGGGGGACGAGGAACCCGGCAAGCCGATTTCCGACAGCCTCACCCGCGACCTGTCCGCCTATCGGACGCTGGCGCTGCGCGTCGCCTTGGCCGACCAGATCGATATGGCGTTGGTCGCGCTCACCCACACGCTCACCGCGCAACTGTTCTACAGCTATGCCGAGGCGGGTTGCCTTGAGGTGCGTCCGACCGTGACCCCCTTGGGGAGCCACGCTGACAGCATCGAGGACACCCCCTTGGCGGCGCGGGCGGGTGAGCAGCGCGAGGCATGGGCCGAGCGTATGCCGCGCGACGTGGCGGACCTGTGGGGCTTCATCGTCGCGTTGGACGACGAGAAGCGGCTGGCGCTGCTGGCGCATTGCGCGTCCCGCACCGTCAACGCCCTGCGGCTGCCGTGGGACCGCAAGCCCCGGACGCTGCAAACGGCGGACAGGCTGGCGAGCGCGCTGGCGCTGGACGTGGCGAAGGACTGGACGCCTACCGTGGACAGCTACTTTGGCCGCGTCACCAAGGCGCATATCGTGGAGGCCGTCGCGGAGGGCGTGTCGGAGGACGCCGCTCGCCGTATCGCGGACATGAAGAAGCCGGACATGGCGCGAGCCGCCGAACAGCTCCTGGCCGGGACCGGCTGGCTTCCCGCCGTGCTGCGGACGCCGCAGCCGGAGGGCGAACAGCCCACCGAGGGCGAAGCGATTAAGCCGCAGGACGCGGACGAGGACGCCTACGCCGTCGCTGCTGAATAGCGGCAGCGGGCCGGGGCCGCGCGAGCGGTCCCGGCCTTTTCGCGCTTTGACCAGAAAAATTTGCGGCCGCGCCCGTAAGGGGCGCGGCCGCCTCTGCCTTATCGCGTCGCCACGGTCTTGAGCGCAGCGAACGGGGCTAGCGCGAACACCGCTAACAGCCAGAATGCCGCTGCGGACGTGCCCGCGACCCCGCCCGGGTCGGTCAGGCCGCCGAGATTGGCGACCATGCCCGCGAGCGCCGCGCCGATCGCGGTGGCGAACAGTTGCACGGTGGTGATCGAGGCCGAGGCCAGATCCCGCTCGTCGTCGGGCGCGACCTTGAGCACGCGGGTCAGGAGATGCGGCCAGCCCAGGCCGACCCCGAACCCGACTGCCGCCAGCGCTACCGCGATTGGGGCGAGCACATTCCAGGCGCCATCGCTCGGCCGGGGCACGAGCCCCGTCAGCGCCGCCATCCCGATCAGCGCGATGATCGGCGCAGCCTGGACCGCGCGGCGCGCGCCATGCTCGCCCGCGCCGGAACTCGCGATCGATCCCAGCGTCCAGCCCGCTGCCATCAGCGCGGCGAGATAGCCGGCGGTGAGCGGCGTCTGCGCGTGCAGAACCTGGAGGAACAGCGGCACGAAGATTTCGGTCGAGGTCACCGCGACCGCGAGCAGCGCCATCGTCGCATAGAGCGCGCCGAGCGGCGCACCCAGCCGGAACGCCCCGCGCGGCAGCAGCCGGTGGCGGGCCTTGGCTTCAACCACGATCAGCGCGCCGGCGGCGATCAGCGCGGCGACAATCCCGGCGACGTTCCACGCCAGGACGTTCGAGACGCTGCCCGCAGATACGGCGAGCACCGCCGCGGTCAAAAGCACGAGCTGAGTCGTCGGCGTCGCCGTGCGGTCGTTCGAATCGCCACTGCGCCGGGGCAGGACCGCTAGCGCGAGGAACGCGAACAGCGCGACCACCGGCAGCAGCGACCAGAACGCCCCGCGCCACGCATCGAGCTCGGCGAACACCCCGCCGACCGCGGGACCGACGAGCGTGGCGACGCCCCACATTCCCGAGACCAGCGCCATCGCGCGCGGCCACAGTCCTTCGGCGAACACCAGCCGGATCATCGCGTAGGACAGCGCGAACAGGAATCCGCCGCCCAGCCCCTGGACGATCCGCCCGCCGAGCAGCACCGGCATCGACGGCGCGGCGGCGCATGTTAGTGTGCCGAGCGCGAACAGCGCAGCGGCGGCGACGTAAGCGCCGCGCGGCCCGGCCGCGCCGAGCAGCCGCGCCGAGGTCGCCGAGCCAAGGATCGAGGCGACGACGAACAGCGTCGTGTTCCAGGCGTAATAGTCGAGACCCCCGATGTCGCGCACGACCGAGGGGAGAATGGTGGTGGCGATGTAGACGTTGACAGCGTGTAGCGCGACGCCGCCCGCCAGCGCCAGCGAGCGAACGCCGTTGCGGCCTGACAGTAGGTCGGCCCACCGGGCTACGGGTGCGGGCCCAGGTTCGGTGATGTCCATATCGGCTCCTTTCCGGCGGGACTCGCCGCGGGCTTGATTGACGGCCGACATCTCTGATAAAACCTCAACCATTGTTGAGGTCAAGCCCCTTATGACGCAGCGGATCGACACGACCAGGGCGCTCAGCGTCGGCGAGGTCGCGCGACGCAGCGGCGTCGCGATCTCGACCGTGCATTTCTACGAGGCCAAAGGGCTGATCGAAGGCTGGCGCAGCGGCGGTAATCAGCGCCGCTACACGCGCGACGTGCTGCGCCGAATTGCGGTCATCCGCGTCGCGCAGCGCGCCGGTATCGGACTCGCCGACATCCGCGCCGCGTTCGCTGCCGTGCCAGCCGGCCGCACGTTGACCGCACAGGACTGGGGTGCGCTGTCATCGGCCTGGCGGGCCGAACTCGACGCGCGGATCCGCGCGCTCACGCAGCTTCGCGACGAACTGGACGGCTGTATCGGCTGCGGCTGCCTATCGCTGAGCGACTGCCCGTTGCGCAATCCCGGCGATCGACTCTCGGAAACGGGAGCCGGCGCGGTGCTACTGGAGCCCTCGGGTCGATGAGCCGCTAGCGACCGGGTGGTGCCGCAGTTCGCATGACGATCCATCCCGCATCGGCGCGACCGCGCGGCCTCTCGATTGGCTTGATCTAACCGGGGCCGGCTTCGCCTCGCTCGGCCTGGCGCAACGCCGCCGCGCGGCCTTTTTTCCGCCGCCTTCGGCTTTGCATCGCGAAGCAAAAAAGCCGCGCGTCGCCATCCTCCGCTGCGCTTCGGCCGCAAGCGGTGCGCGTCCGATCGTCCCCGCTTCACCGATCGCCATCGAGGCCGCGGCGGTCGTGGCCCGAAAGCGAAAGGAACTTCGACATGGCGACCATCGGCACCTTCACCAAAGCCGACAACGGCAACTTCAACGGCACCATCACCACCGCGACCCTCAAGCTCAAGGCGACGCTCCGGCCGATCGACATGGACGGCGACAAGGCGCCCGACTACCGGCTGACGGTCGGCACGGTCGAGTGCGGCGCGGGGTGGAAGAAGACCAGCCGCGAGAACCGCGACTACATCTCGGTCAAGTTCGACGACCCGACATTCCCGGCTCCGATCTACGCCACCCTAACCGAAACGGAGACCGGCGGAGAATACGCGCTCATCTGGTCCCGCTGACCCCATACGGCGCCCCCGCTCCACCGGAGCGGGGGCGCCTCTCGCGTTGAATAGGGCAACTAACCAGACAGCGAATCGAATAGCGGCAGCGGCATTGGGCTGCGCTCCGGCAGCGCGCCGGCGTCATAGGGTGCGATTGTCACCCATTCGACGCGCCAGTCCAGCGTCAGCTCGCCGTGACCAACGCGCGAGATCCCCGCGCCGTCCACCACGACCCGGAAGTCGAAGCGATCTTTTTCGGCTTCGAGGCGGCCTTCGATCAGCGAACCGTCGCTCGCCGCCAACAGGAAACGCTCCTCCACCTCGTCATAGGGAACGCGCAGCGTCTTTGTGATGTCGCCCCCGACCGCGATGCGCTGGCCGGGCTGTCCTGTTATGGTGATGCTCATACCGACTCCTTGTTGGCGGTTTGGATCAAAACAGGAACAAATGGCAAGCGTTGTTTGCTGGCGCCGCAGGCGACGCGGTGCTTGGGGCTCTGCCCCCGGCGCACTACAAGCGGCTTCCGCCCAGCTTCCTCCACGCGCGAGCGCGTTCCGTGCAGCCGGTTCCCCGCGAAGCTGCTTTCCGTTTGCACCCCCGGTCTCGCCGACGGGCAGGGTTTCAGCGCGGCGCTCCGCTGCGCGGAAACCCAAGCCCAAGGAGGCCAAAATGCACTATCAGCTTGCCACCCGGTTCGGCCGCAACGCCCACCAGATCAGCGGCCGGGAGCCGCTCGACAACGAGGCGCTGTATCGCCACGTCCCGTCCATCTTCGCGCGCGAGGCGCACGACAGCCGTTCAGATCGCTACGTCTATGTTCCGACCATCGACATCGTGGAGGGGCTGCGCCGGGAAGGATGGTTCCCGTTCTTCGCCGTCCAGTCCGTCCCCCGCGACGGCAGCCGCCACGGCCACGCCAAGCATATGCTTCGCCTGCGCAGGGATGACGGCATCGGCAAGCCGGAGGCCGCCGAAGTCATCATCGTCAACAGCCATGACGGGACCAGCGCCTATCAGATGTTCGCCGGAATGCTGCGGTTCGTCTGCACCAACAGCATGATTGCCGGTGAGCGGTTCGAGGAGGTCCGCGTGCCGCACAAAGGCAATATCGAGCATGACATCATCGAGGGCGTTTGCACGGTCGCGGAGGACTTCCCCCGGCTGATCGACGCCAGCGAATCGATGAAGGCGATCCAGCTTTCGCCGGATGAGCAGCGCTTGCTTGGCGAGGTTAGCCTTGTTGCGCGCTATGGCGACGACGAAAGCCCGGTTCGGCCCGAGCAGATCATCGAGCCGCGCCGCCGCGAGGATGTGGACCGCAGCCTGTGGACCACCTTCAACGTCATTCAGGAGAATGTCGTTCGTGGCGGGTTGCAGGGCCGTAAGCGCAACGCCGAGGGCCGTATCCGCCGCGCGCAGACCCGCGCGATCAATGGCATCGACCAGAATGTGACGCTCAACCGCGCGCTCTGGACGCTGGCCGAAGGGATGCAGCGCCTCAAAGCGGCCTGACCCATAATTACCGCAGGGCCGGAGTTTCCGGCCCTGCGGCTTTGCCATTTTCGCGCCGATCCGCTGCGTCGGATCGGCGGCGGCCGCGCGTCCCAAGGTCCGCGCGGCCGCAACGGCGCGCTCGCCGGGCTGGCGCCCGGCTCGCGCTCAAGTTTTGCGAAGCTAGTCGGTTTCGGAGGGATCGAGTTGGGCGATAAGATCGGCGGGCGTGACACCAAGCGCGGAGGCCAAGTGAAACAAGGTGACGACCGTTGGATTGCGCAGGCCGCGCTCCAAATCGCTGACATATTGTTGGGTAAAACCGGACGTCTCGGCAAAGCGCTCCTGGGTAAAGCCCTTATCCTTCCTCAGCTTGGCGAAGTTCAATCCCACTAGGCGGCGCATATCCATGCGCGCGAAGCTGGACGCTACATCTCATCCGGTTTATCCCATATCAGTTGTATTGGCTAAATCGCACTATCCGCCGCTGCGGGATGTGCATCTAGCGATGCAAGGCTTGCGCATATCCGGTTCTGTTTTTTGAGCTAGACTGGTTAACGGGGACACCATGAGCACCAGCCAATTCGCTGATCGCGCGCCGGAGGTATCGCAGCTCACGGCCTATGACGAAAGCCATCTCAATGTCTATTTGCGGCTCCTCGATGCGGACGAAGTAGGAGCGGACTGGCGCGAGGCGGCGACCGCGATCCTCGGCGTAGACCCAGCCGCCGAGCCGCAACGAGCCAAGGCGATGCACGATAGCCACCTTGCGCGCGCGCGGTGGATGACGGCGGTTGGTTACGCGCATCTGCTCGGCTGCGAGCGCCCGCTAAGGCGTTAAGTTTAATCCATTTTGGTATCGATTCATTGCTTTCGTCGCAGCGCGCGCGGCACGGTTGAGCGCAACCTTGGCGCTATCGTGCGTCGGTCGAGCCGGAGATGTTCGTCCCCCGCAATCCGCCCTTAGTGCGGTTGGGAGGATGCCATGCCGACGCCCCAGCGCCGGCGCGAGCGACGCGGCGGCAATCTGTCCGACGCGCTTGGTCGCGCCGATATAGCCGCCGAGTTTTTGCGGCGAAACCACACGTATCGCGCCGAACATGCGCAGATGCAGCAACGCATCGCGGACGGCGCCGTCGTCAAGGACGCCGCCGAGACGGCGTTCGCGCGGCGCTGGGGGTTATCCTTTCGCCACTGCGCCGGATGACCTTTCAGACCCGGTCGTCTGGCGCCCGGAGCTGACCGCCGTCACGGTCATTCTCGACGCCGCGCCGGATGGATTCGAGACCGCCGCTCCGGTCGATCCGCGCGCGCTCGGCGCGCTGCTCGCCGACCTAGCCGGGATCGATGGACGGCATGTTGTCGTCGCCGATGCGGCCGGCGAGCATCGGCTGTGGCTGCGTGATTCGCAGCCTGGCCGCCCGCTCGCTGCCGTCATTCCGCTCGACAAGGATTTCATTACCCGCATCGCCAGCCTGTTGCGTTTCCACCGTCGCCTGCTCGGCCGGGCGGCCGGGCCGCTACCGCGCGGCTGGCCGCTCACCGCCTATCGGCTGGCGCGGCTCGACCTGATGCTCCGCGCGCTCGACCTGCGCGATGAGGGCGCAACTTATCGCGAGATCGCGACCGCCTTGGGCCGCGACGACGCCGCCCGGCTATCCGCGAGCGACTGGAAAATGTCGGCGTCGCGCTCTTTCGTGGTGCGCTTGGTCCGCGACGGCATCGCCATGATGAACGGCGACTACCGCAAACTGCTCCGCATCCGTTGATCCGATTCCCCCCAGCGACACCTTCTAGGGGGTGGTCGCATCCGTGCAGCCGCACATCTTCATACCCCACCCGGCCGCCTCGGTTCTGACAATTACGCCTCCTGCCGCCACCGCCCGCAGGAGCCGTCACTTGTCCGATACGCCCTCCAATCTGCCGCCCCGCTTCCTGCGCACGCCGGAAGCCGCGCGCTTTCTCGGCCTCTCGGGGCGCACCCTGGAGAAGCACCGCTATTTCGGCACCGGCCCGGCCTACCGCCGGATTGGCGGCCGCGTCGTCTATTCGGTCGATGACCTGCGCGCCTGGGCAGACATCGGCATCAAGCACTCGACCTCCGATCCGGGGCAAGACGACCTCATGCCGCGCGCGGATTCCGCTATCGCCCGGAGCCGGCGATGACCGTCCCGCCGTCACCCATGCGGCACCGCCAGCCGTCCGAAGACGGCATGACCCGCGTCGAGCTGACCTGGATCGAGAAGCGGATCGAGCACTGGATCAGGTTCGGCCGCGTCGCCGTGGACGAGATCGTTGATCGCCGCCGCCGCATCGTCCGCTTCCGGCTAGGCGCGATCTTCGCGTTCGTCCGCTGGGCGGCGAACGACTACGGCACGGTCAGTTCGCGCATCGACATCGTGCGCGCGGTCGGTGCAGGCGAGCCGTTCACGACGCTCCCGTTCGTGCGGCCAGGCGGCGAGATCCTGCTCAAGATCGAAGGCTGGCCCAAGGTCAGCCAAGTGCTCGCCGCGATCGACGCGACCGAGGCGGCTGGCGTCGATCCGTGCGACGCCGCGCCGGATCATTGGCGGCACGTCCACAACCGCATCGCAGCCGGACAACCGCCGCGCCCCTATACGATGGAGCGCCATCGCGCCTGGCTCAAACGCCAGGAGATCGAGCGATGACCCGCCGCAGATGGGCCATTGCGACGGCCTCCGCCGCCTCGCTGTTCGGCGCGTCGTTCCTCGCCGTGGCGGTGTTCGATCCGCTCCCGCGCGTCGTCTGGAACGCCAGCGCGAGCGCGCCGATCGGGCTCTACCGGATCGAACCGTTGCCCGATCCGCCGCATGGCACGCTGGTCGCCGTGACGCCGCCCGCGCCGCTGGCGCGCTGGCTGGCGGAGCGCGGCTATCTCGGCGAGCGCGTGCCGCTGTTGAAGCATGTCGCGGCCCGGCCGGGGCAGATCGTTTGCCGCATCAACGCAGTGGTGAGCGTCGATGGGCGGCCCGTCGTCGTCGCCTTGCAGCATGACGGCATGGGCCGTCCGCTTCCGGTCTGGCAGGGCTGCCGCACGCTGCGCGCCGGCGAGCTGCTGATGCTCAACCCCGACCACGCCGACAGCATGGACGGCCGCTATTTCGGGCCGCTGCCGGCCTCGACCGTGCTCGGCCGCGCCGTCCCGATCCTCACCCGCGACTCCCCGACCGCGCCGCTCGTCTGGCGCTGATCCGCTTCACCGCCTGCCAACTCAAAGGAGATCATCATGCAGATCGGCAGCTTCTTCCGCACCGCCAAAGGCTACGAAGGCATCATCGAGACGGCGACCCTCGACATCCGTATCTCGATCGTTCCGGCTGAGCAGAGCGACGCCGACAAGGCGCCGGACTGGCGCGTTCACCGCGGCGACGGCGGCGAAGGCCCGGAGATCGGCGCCGGCTGGAACGAGAGCGGCGAGCGCGCCGGGGATTATGTCTCGCTGCGCATCGACGATCCCGCGTTTGCGCAGCCGATCCGCGCCGCGCTGTTCCAGAACGCCGCCGACAAGTCGGCTTGGTCGCTGCGCTGGAACCGCCAGCCGAAGTCGCGCGAGCAGGACTGATCCCGTGCGGCCGATCATCATCCCTTTGTTCGCGGGAAAGCCTTCTCATCCCTTCGTCCCGCTCGGTCGCAGGCCGGCCGGGGCGCGCAGCGAAGGTCGAGGGCGGCCGAAGGCCGGCGCTTTGCGCGCACCCTTGACCGCAGCGAGCACGCCGGCAGGCTGGCGACGGAGCGGAGTCGGATCGGCAGTGGTGCTCGCCGTCGTCCTGCTGTCCGGCGGCGTCGCGCCGGCCCCGGCGATGGCGCAGGAAATGCCGGTCGCTCGATCGGCGCTTGTGCATCCATACGCCGCTCATGTCGCCTCGGCCGCGCGGCGGTTCGGCATCCCCGAGGCGTGGATATGGGCGGTGATGCGCGTCGAGAGCGGCGGCAATGCCCGCGCCGTGTCGCGCGCCGGGGCGACGGGCTTGATGCAGATCATGCCCGCGACCTGGGCGGGCCTGCGCACCCGTTACGGCCTCGGCCCCGATCCGTTCGACGTGCGCGACAACATCATGGCGGGTGCCGCTTATCTGCGCGAGATGCACGACCGCTACGGCAACGCGAGCGCGATGCTGGCGGCCTATAATGCGGGACCGGGCCGCTACGACGACTTCGTGTCTCGCGGCCGTCCTCTGCCTCCGGAAACGGTCGGATATCTCGACCAGCTCGCACCGATTACGGGCGTATCAGGCGCGGTGGAGGTGGCGGCGAATGCTACGCCTGATCCGTTCGCATGGCGTCGTGCGGCGCTGTTCGTCCGCACCGCTAGCGCCGCTTCGGAAACTGTCGCCGGGGAGTCGGGCGGCGAAGTAGCCGCATCCGAACCACCGACCGACCGACCGACGTCCGGCGACGTTCGCGCGGCTGAGCCGTCCGCTAATGAGCCGCGCGACACGCTGTTCGTGCCCCGCGTCCGCGCGGGCCGACCGCGATGATCCGCGCGGGAGCCCCATCCTCCGTCCGAAGCAGCAATGGCGCTGGGGAGGAGGAAAACGGCAGGGACAGACGAGGGCAAGATATAAGCCGCACCCCGTTCAGACGAAAAGCCGAGGCTTTTCCGTGGCTTCACGCGGGGGCGTCAGTCGACGCGCGTGCCGCGCGGAAGGGAAAAGTCAGCAATATCAACGCGCCGAACGGCACCATAGGCCATTTTCGGCCGAAAGCGGCCCGGCCGTGAGCGACGACAGCGAGTTCCGCGTCCGGCCAGGCAAGGTCAAGCGCAGCAAGGCGCAGGGCCGCAATGCCCGCGGCCTGGTCGCCGAGGTGCTGCGCGTCGCCGCGATCCACAGCGGCGGCCGGCGCAGCGGCGGAGCATCGCGTCGTGGCAGCCCGTCCACTTTCGGCCGGGGCCGCACGGCATTCGCGCGCAGCCGTCTGTTTGGCTCGGGCCGGCGCGTCATGGTCAAGATGCTGCCCGTTACCACGCGCAGCCGGGGCGGCCGGCGAATGGCGCCGCTGTCCGCGCACGTCGCCTATTTGAAGCGTGAAGGCGTCACCCGCGACGGCTCGCCGACGCGCATGTTCGATGCGGCCGAGGACAACGCCGACGATCGCGGTTTCACCGAGCGGTGCAAGGATGACCGGCACCATTTCCGGGTCATCGTGTCGCCGGAGGATGCCGCCGACCTGACCGACCTGCGTGAATACACGCGCGACCTGATGCGGCAGATGGAGGCGGACTTGGGGACGCGGCTCGATTGGGTTGCGGTCGATCACTGGAACACCGACAATCCGCACGTCCACTTGCTCGTGCGCGGCGTTACCGATCAGGGCGCCGATCTCGTTATCTCCCGCGACTACATCAGCCACAATCTTCGCTCGCGCGCGCAAGACCTGGCGTTCGCCGAGTTGGGGCCGAAGCCCGAAAATGAGGTGCAGCGCGCGCTCGACCGTGAGGTGACGGCGGAACGCTGGACCCGGCTCGATACCGAGATCCAGCGTTCTGCCGACGAGCTGGGCGTGATCGACCTGCGCCCCGAGCGCCCCGGCCCGGACGATCCGCGGCTCCGCCGTTTGATGGTCGGGCGCTTGCAGCATCTGGAGACGATGGGGCTCGCGGTCGAGGGAGATGCCGGCCAATGGGCGGTGGCGGAAGGCGCGGCGGCGAAGCTGCGCGAGCTGGGCGCGCGCGGCGACATCATCCGCACGATCGGCGCGGCGCTGGAACGACGGGGGCAGGACCGGCCGCTCGACAGCTACGCCGTCGTCAGCGGCGCGCCCGAGAAGCCGATCGCCGGCCGGCTGATCGACAAGGGGTTGCACGACGAACTGACCGGCACGGCCTATGCGGTGATCGACGGCACGGACGGTCGCACCCACCATGTCCGACTGCGCGGCATCGAGGCGCTGGAGCACAGCCCCAAGCTCGGCGGCATCGTCGAGCTGCGCGCGATCGGGCGGGCCGGCGAGGAGAAGCCGACGCTGGTGCTCGCCACGCGGTCTGACCTCGACCTCGCCGCGCAGATAAAGGCGCCCGGCGCGACCTGGCTGGACCATCGGTTGATCGAGCGTGGCGCCAGCGTCGCGGACGGCGGGTTTGGCGCGGAGGTGCGCCGCGCGATGGATGCGCGCACCGACCATCTCGTCAAGGAAGGGCTGGCGCGCAGGTTCGGCGAGCGGACGGTGTTCGAGCGCGGGATGCTCGACACGCTCCGCAAGCGCGAGCTGGACGCGGTTGGCGCGAAGATCGCGGGCGAGACCGGGCTTGCCTATCGGCTTGCCGGCTCCGGCGAGAAGATCGCCGGCGTCGTGCGCCAGCGCCTTGCGCTCGCATCCGGCCGCTTCGCCATGATCGACGACGGCCTCGGCTTCCGGCTCGTGCCTTGGGCCAGCACCCTCGAACAGCAACTCGGCCGTCAGGTGTCCGGCGTCGTCCGAGCTGGCGGCGGCATCGACTGGACGCTGGGCCGCAAGCGCGACCTTGGCATCTGAATCAGGAGACCTTCATGTCCGCGACCAAAATCCTTTGGGGCCAGATCATCATCGTGTTCCTGATCGTGCTCGCCGGGGTGTGGGGCGCGACACAATGGACCGCCGCCGCGCTCGCCTATCAGCCCGAGCTGGGGCCACCTTGGTTCGAGGCGTTCGGCTGGCGGGTTTATGCGCCGCCCGCTTTCTTTTGGTGGTGGTTCAGCTTCGACGCCTATGCGCCCCGCATATTCCTGACGGGCGCCTATATCGCTGCGTCCGGCGGGTTCGCGTCGATCGCGGTCGCCATCGGCATGTCGGTGTGGCGCGCGCGCGAGCTGAAGAACGCCGAGACCTACGGCTCGGCTCGCTGGGCGAGCGAGCGAGAGGTGCGCGCGGCCGGGCTGCTCGGGCCGAACGGCGTCGTGCTCGGAAGACTCGCTCGCGACTATCTCCGCCATGACGGCCCCGAGCATGTGCTGTGCTTCGCGCCAACCCGAAGCGGCAAGGGCGTTGGCCTGGTCGTCCCTTCGCTACTGACCTGGCCGGCGTCGGCGATCGTCCACGACATCAAGGGCGAGAACTGGACGCTCACCGCCGGTTTCCGAGCGCGGCACGGTCGCGTGCTGTTGTTCGATCCGACCAACGCGGCGTCGGCGGCCTACAACCCGTTGCTGGAGGTGCGGCGCGGCCAATGGGAGGTGCGCGACGTGCAGAATGTCGCGGACGTGCTGGTCGATCCCGAAGGGTCGCTGGAGCGTCGAAACCATTGGGAGAAAACATCGCACTCGCTGCTGGTCGGCGCGATCCTCCACGTCCTCTATGCCCAGGCGGACAAGACCTTGGCCGGCGTCGCCGGATTCCTCTCCGACCCGGCGCGCACCATCGAGCAGACGCTGGCCGCGATGATGGCGACGCCGCACCTCGGCGAAGCGGGCGTGCATCCCGTCGTCGCCAGCGCCGCACGCGAGCTGCTGAACAAGTCTGACAACGAGCGATCGGGAGTGCTCAGCACGGCCATGTCGTTCCTCGGCCTATACCGCGATCCAGTCGTGGCGCAGGTCACGCGAGCCTGCCAGTGGCGCATATCGGATCTGGTCGAGGGCGATCGGCCGGCGACGCTGTATCTGGTCGTGCCGCCCAGCGACATCTCGCGCACCAAACCGCTGATCCGCCTCATCCTCAACCAGATCGGGCGCCGGCTGACCGAGGAACTGACGCCGAAGGGCAACCGCCACCGCGTGCTCTTGATGCTCGACGAGTTCCCCGCGCTCGGCCGCCTCGACTTCTTCGAGTCCGCCCTGGCGTTCATGGCGGGCTACGGATTGAAGGCGTTCCTGATCGCGCAGTCGCTCAATCAGATTGAGAAGGCTTACGGCCCCAACAACGCAATTCTCGACAACTGCCATGTCCGCGTGAGCTTCGCCACCAACGACGAGCGCACCGCCAAGCGCGTGTCGGACGCGCTCGGCACCGCCACCGAGATGCGGGCGATGAAGAACTACGCCGGACATCGCCTGTCGCCGTGGCTCGGGCATTTGATGGTGTCGCGGTCCGAGACCGCCCGCCAGCTCCTCACCCCCGGCGAGGTGATGCAGCTCCCACCCGACGACGAGATCGTCATGGTCGCGGGCGTTCATCCGATCCGCGCGAAGAAGGCGCGCTACTATCAGGATCGCCGCCTGGCTGAGCGGATCGCGTCCGCGCCCGCGCCGGAGGCGGCCGGGGTGAGGCCCGATGACTGGACCGGGCGGCAGGCATCCGCCGATCCGAAGCAAATCGCGCGCATCGTTCGCGATGCCGAGGACGCCGCCAATGGTGGGCTGCGCCGCGAGCCCGAGCTGCCGGAGCATGTCGCCATCGCGCCGGAAACGACGGCCCCGCCCGCGCAGGAGTTCGCGATCGTGGAGGACGAGCAGGACGACGCGGCCCGGCAGGCGGCCGTGCGCCGCCGGATGCAGGGACTCGCACGGCAAGCGTCGCTCGATCCGGGCGACGGCATCGACTTGTAGGAGGCCGTCATGCGAACCCGGCTCAACGTCTATTTCCCGCCCGCGCTCGCCAAGCAGGTGGACGAGCTGGCGATCCGCCGCCGCATCTCGCGCTCGGCGATCGTCGAGGCCGCCGTGGCGTCCTACCTCTCGCCAGACGGCGCCGACCGGATGGAGGCGGCGTTTGCCCGGCGGCTTGATCGCTTGTCGCGTCAGGTCCAGCGACTTGAGCGCAACACCGGCTTGACCACCGAGGCGCTGAGCCTGTTCGTCCGGTTCTGGTTGGCCGTGACGCCGCCGCTTCCTGATGAGGATCAGGCGGCGGCACAGGTGAAGGGGCGGAAACGCTATGAGGGCTTCATCGAGACGCTCGGCCGGCGCTTCGCCAGCGGCAAGACCTTGATGGACGAGATACCGGAAGATGTCTGGCCACGTTCAACATCACCCGAGTCGGACTGAATTGCCACGCCGATCATGATGTAGCGGAAAGCCGCTTCCGCCCCCGGCACCGTATCTGCCGCCCCCTCTACTACGCCGGCAAGTAGCTGTTGCGAGACGAGTATTCCTGCGTCTCTTGATGTGCCCCGAAAGCCGGGCGGCGGTTCGCCCGGTCCTTTGCAGGGGCCAGTCGTTGACCATCCACCCGATCCGAACCGAGGCGAAATCACGCGGCGCGCGGATGCTGCGCACCGCGCTCGGGCCGTCGATCGCGGGCTGGCTCGACGACCCGGCTGTGATCGAGGTGATGTTGAACCCGGACGGCCGTCTGTGGCTCGACCGGCTCGGCGAGGGCGTCAGCGACAGCGGCGAGACGCTGAGCGCCGCCGACGGCGAGCGCATCGTTCGTCTGGTCGCCCATGATGTCGGCGTCGAGGTTCACGGGCGAAGCCCGCGCGTCTCAGCCGAGCTGCCGGAGGGAGGCGAGCGGTTCGAGGGACTGCTGCCGCCCATCGTCGCCGCGCCCGCCTTCGCCATCCGCAAGCCCGCCGTCGCCGTGTTCACGCTCGACGACTATGCGCGCGCCGGCATCATGTTGGCGGCCGAAGCCGAGGCGTTGCGCCACGGCGTCGAGACCCGCGCCAACATCCTCGTCGCTGGCGGCACCGGCGCGGGCAAGACCACGCTGGTCAATGCGCTGCTGGCGGAAGTCGCCAAGACCACCGACCGCATCGTCCTGATCGAAGACACGCGCGAGCTGCAATGCGCCGCGCCGAACCTTGTCGCCATGCGGACCAAGGACGGCGTGGTGTCGCTGTCCGAGCTGGTGCGCTCGTCGCTGCGCCTGCGCCCAGACCGCATCCCCATCGGCGAGGTTCGCGGCGCCGAGGCGCTCGACCTCATCAAAGCCTGGGGCACCGGCCACCCTGGCGGCGTCGGCACGATCCACGCCGGCACTGCGCTCGGCGCGCTGCGCCGAATGGAGCAGCTCATCCAAGAGGCCGTCGTCACGGTCCCGCGCGCGCTGATCGCCGAGACGATCGATCTGATCGCCGTGCTGGTCCGCGACGCGCACGGACGCCGCCTGACCGAGTTGGCCCGCGTCGAAGGGCTCGACCCCACGACCGGCGACTACCGCCTCGCACCGCTCACCACCCCCCAACCCGGAGACCTGCCATGATCCATGCCCTTCGGCATGGCGCGCGCCGCGCCATGCTTACCGCCACCGCCAGCGTGATCGCGCTGACCTTCGCCGTTCCGGCCCATGCCGGCGGCTCGTCGATGCCATGGGAAGCCCCGCTCCAGTCGATCCTCGAAAGCATCGAAGGGCCAGTGGCGAAGATCATCGCTGTCATCATCATCATCGTGACCGGCCTGACGCTGGCGTTCGGCGACACGTCGGGCGGCTCGCGCCGGCTGATCCAGATCGTGTTCGGCCTATCGATCGCTTTCGCCGCGTCGAGCTTCTTCTTGTCGTTCTTCTCGTTCGGCGGCGGAGCGCTGATCGCATGAACGGCGCGGCCGATCATGGCGAACCGATCGCGGGCTATTTCGCGCCGGTCCACCGGGCGCTGACCGAGCAGATATTGCTCGGCGGCGCGCCACGCTCGCTCGCCATCGTCAACGGGACGCTGGCGGGCGCGATCGGCCTCGGCCTGCGCCTGTGGATCGCCGGCCTGGTTATCTGGGCCGTCGGCCACGGGCTTTCCGTGTGGGCCGCCCGCCGCGACCCGCAATTCGTGGACGTGGCCCGACGCCACCTCCGCTACCCGACATGGATGCGGCCATGATGAGCCTCAGCGAATACCGCAACAAGGCGGCGCACCTGGCCGACTTCCTGCCCTGGGCCGCGCTGGTCGGCGAAGGTGTCGTGCTGAACAAGGACGGCTCGTTCCAGCGCACCGCGAAGTTCCGCGGCCCCGATCTCGACAGCGCGACGCCCGCCGAGCTGGTCGCCACGACCGCGCGGCTGAACAATTCGCTGCGCCGGCTCGGCTCCGGGTGGGCGATCTTCGTCGAGGCCCAGCGCACGCCCGCGCTCGACTACCCGGAATCAGAGTTTCCCGATCCCGTTTCGTCGCTGGTCGAGTTCGAGCGCCGCGAACAGTTCCGCGAGGAAGGCGCGCATTTCGAGAGCCGCTACTTCCTGACGCTCTTGTGGATGCCGCCCGCCGAGGAAGCGGCGCGCGCCGAAGGCTGGCTCTACGAGGGCCGCTCCACATCCGGCGTCGATCCGTGGGAACTGCTCAAGGGCTTCACCGACCGCAGCGACCGGGTGCTCAACCTGGTCGAAGGCTTCGTGCCCGAGATCCGCTGGCTCGATGACGCCGAGATGCTCACCTATCTGCACAGCACGGTTTCGACGCGCCGCCAGAGCGTCCGCGTGCCGGAAACGCCGATGCACCTCGACGTGCTCTTGGCCGACGAGCCGCTGACCGGCGGGCTCGAACCGAAGCTTGGCGACCAACATCTTCGCACGCTCACCATCGTCGGCTTCCCGAGCGTGACCTTCCCCGGCCTGCTCGACGAGCTGAATCGGCTCGCCTTCGAGTATCGCTGGGCGACCCGCGCGATCATGCTCGATAAGACCGACGCGACCAAGCTTCTGAGCCGCATCCGTCGCCAGTGGTTCGCCAAGCGCAAGAGCGTCATGGCAATCCTGAAAGAGGTGATGACCAACGAGGCGTCTGTCCTGATGGACAGCGACGCATCGAACAAGGCCGCCGACGCCGACATCGCCCTGCAGGAGCTGGGCGCCGACTATGCCGGCATGGCCTATGTCACCGCGACGGTGACGGTGTGGGACCGCGATCCAGCCATTGCGGCGGAAAAGCTGCGGCTGGTCGAGAAGGTCATCCAAGGCCGCGACTTTACCGTCATCCCCGAGGGCATGAACGCGATCGAGGCATGGCTGGGGAGCCTCCCCGGTCACACCTACGCCAATGTCCGCCAGCCCCCGATTTCCACTATCAATCTCGCCCACCTGATCCCCCTGTCAGCAGTATGGGCGGGGCCGGAACGGGACGAGCATTTCGGTGCTCCCCCCTTGCTCTACGGCAAGACCGAAGGCTCGACCCCGTTCCGGTTTTCCCTTCACGTCGGCGATGTCGGCCACACGCTGATCGTCGGGCCGACCGGCGCCGGCAAGTCGGTACTGCTTGCCCTCATGGCGATGCAGTTCCGTCGCTACGAGAACGGCCAGGTCTTCGCCTTCGACTTCGGCGGAAGCATCCACGCCGCCGCGATCGGCATGGGCGGCGACTGGCAGGACTTGGGCGGGATGCTTGCCGACGAGGCCGGCGACGGCGTGCAGCTCCAGCCGCTGGCACGGATCGACGATCCGGCCGAGCGCGCCTGGGCGGCCGAATGGCTGGCGGCGATCCTCGCGTCCGAGGGCGTCGCGGTCGATCCGCAGGCCAAGGAGCATCTGTGGTCGGCACTCGGCTCGCTTGCCAGCGCGCCCGTCACGGAACGCACGCTGACCGGGCTCGCCGTGCTGCTCCAGAGCCAGCAGCTCAAGCAGGCGCTCGCATCCTATTGCCTAGGCGGGCCGTGGGGCCGGCTGCTCGACGCCGAGGCCGAGCGTCTTGGCGTGGCGTCGGTTCAGGCCTTCGAGACCGAGGGCTTGGTCGGCGCCGGATCGGCAGCAGCCGTCCTGTCTTACCTGTTCCACCGGATCGAAGACCGGCTGGACGGCTCGCCGACGCTCATCATCATCGACGAGGGCTGGCTGGTCCTAGACAGCCCGGACTTCGCTGCGCAGCTCCGCGAATGGCTCAAGACGCTGCGCAAGAAGAACGCCAGCGTCGTGTTCGCCACGCAGAGCCTCGCCGACATCGAGACGTCGAGCATCGCGCCGGCCATCATCGAAAGCTGCCCGACGCGCATCTTCCTGCCGAACGAGCGCGGGGCCGAGCCGCAGATCGCCGCCATCTACGAGCGGTTCGGCCTCAACGCCCGCCAAATCGAAATCCTGAGCCGGGCGACGCCCAAGCGCGACTATTACTGCCAGTCGAGGCGCGGCAACCGGCTGTTCGAGCTGGGACTGGGCGAGGTCGCGCTGGCCTTCGCCGCCGCTTCTTCCAAGACCGATCAGCTCCGCATCGCCGAGTTGGTCGATGCCCACGGCCGCGAGCACTTCGCCGCCGAGTGGCTGCGCCATCGCGGTCTGGCTTGGGCGGTCGATCTTCTTCCCGAACCTCAATCCGATCCGCTGGCCGGTCGCCGGGAAGATGCCGGCCAGCTCCCCCTTGCCTTGAAGGACATGACCCCATGAAACCCAATATGCTGCACCGTGCCATGCTGGCCGGCGCCATCGCCACGTCGAGCATGATCGGCATCACCGCCGCCACGCCGGCTCACGCTCAGTTCGGCGGGATCGTCTATGACCCGACCAACTATGCGCAGAACGTGCTGACGGCCGCTCGGTCGCTCCAGCAGATCAACAACCAGATCCAGCAAATCCAGCAGCAGGCGACCAGCCTCATCAACGAGGCGCGCAATCTGGCGTCGCTGCCGTTCAACTCGCTCCAGCAGTTGCAGCAGCAGGTGCAGCGCACCCAGCAGCTTCTCGGCGAGGCGCAGCGCATCGCCTACGACGTGCAGAACGTCCAGCAGGTCTTCAACGGCCGCTACAAGGGCGCGGCGCTCACCGGCACCCACGCGCAGATGGTCGCCAACGCCAACGCGCGGTTGGAGGATAGCGTCGGCGCGTTCGAGGACGCGCTTCGCGTTCAGGCCGGCGTCGTCGGCAATATCGACGGCGCGCGCACGACGATGGACGGCCTGGTCACATCAAGCCAGTCGGCGACAGGCGCGCTTCAGGCCGCGCAGGCGGGCAACCAGCTTCTCGCGCTGCAATCGCAGCAGCTCGCGGACCTGACGGCGCTGCTCGCCGCGCAGGGCCGGGCGCAGGCGCTGGACTCGGCGCGCAACGCGGCCGTCGAAGCCGAAAGCCGCGAACGGCTCCGCCGCTTCCTGACGCGGTCCACCGGCTATCAGCCGGGCAACGCCCGCATGTTCCACGACTGATCGTCATGGACAGAAAGCTCATCGCGCGCATCGGCGCCGTCATCTTCATCGCCATCGCCATCACGATGACGGCGATCGAGATGAGCCGAGTGCCCGAACCCCCGCGCGAGGGGCCGGCGGCCGTCGCCGAGAAATCGGCGACGGACCCGCTGTTGATCGAGCTGCGCCGCTGCCAGTCGATCGGCGCGGCCGGGGCGAGCGACCCTGATTGCCTGCACGCCTGGGCCGAGAACCGTCGTCGGTTCCTCGCGCCCGGCGCGCGTCCCGCCGCCCGCATCGCCGATGGCGCTACCCCGCAGGAGAATTGATATGGGCGGCACCGGCGTCGTCGATCGCTTTCTGGATGTCTT